>MDSY01043883.1_pt1 | contig 21283 bp, 18 predicted proteins | sample 811131 | NCBI WGS metagenome assembly MDSY01 (sample SAMN05326643, study PRJNA326480) | marine metagenome | isolation source: seawater | place: Atlantic Ocean: South West | collected 2010 | reverse complement strand
GGTAATGCCTGGAGATAATATTTCAATTGATGTTGAATTGATTATCCCGGTAGCCTGTGAAGAAGGATTACGATTTGCAATACGAGAAGGTGGGCGAACTGTAGGAGCAGGTGTTGTTACGAAAATAATTTCGTAAGATAACGAGTTATTAAATTTTTAACAAAAGGGTTTCTTAATCGAAACCCTTTTTGTTTTTTAAAGTTTAATGTTCATATTTTTAATGCTATGTTTTATCTTAATAAATTAGATATTAAAACCTGATTTTTATTTGGTAATATTTGAATATTTAATCCATTTCTTTTTAAATATTCTGTTAAAGCAGTTTTTAATATAGTTTTATTATTTTTTGAATAGTCAGAATAGATTTTGTTAAATTATTTAGATAGTTTTGTGTTTATCTAGTGATTTTATTTTAATTTAATGGTTGCTCTATGCCTACGAAGTCTATTAATTTTTTTGTTGCCTAATATAAATTTTGGTTGTTTTCTTGTATAGTATGATTATGAATTTAGATGAATTAAAGGATTCTTTAGTGGGGTCTGTATATACTGATTTAGAATTTTTATCACATTATTCTGCTGATAAATCTTATCTTGATCCTGTGTTGCCTTCATTGGTTATTGTTCCTGAATGTGAAGCTGATATTGAATATGTATTAGCGTATGCGAATGCTAATAATCAACCTGTTACGGTGAGGGGAGGGGGATCTGGCAAATCGGGAGGTGCTATTCCTGAACCGAATGGGATTGTGATTTCATTTGAAAAAATGGCGGCTATTTCTAGTGTGGATATTGAAAATCGTTGTGTTGTGGTTCAACCGGGGGCTATTTTAGATGATATTAAGCAAGCTGTTGAAGAGCAGGGGTTATGGTATCCCATTGATCCATCTAGTTCAGATTGGTGTACGATTGGGGGTAATGTAGCTGAAAATGCAGGTGGAGCTAATGCCTTAAAATATGGTGTTACGGGGGATTATATTTTGGCTATATCTGGTTTTTTTGGTAATGGAAAACCATTTTCATTTGGACGTAAATGTCATAAAGATGTGGCTGGATATGATATTAAATCCTTGCTTATTGGTAATGAAGGAACATTAGGAATTATTACTAGTATTACATTAAAATTGATTCCTAAACCTCGTTTTAGTCAGTCGTTTTGGTGTTCGTTTGATTCTTTACAAGCGGTTTGTCAGTTTTTTCAAGATGTTTCGGTATCATCGTATCATCTTTCAGCAGCGGAATGTATTCCGGTTGCGTGTTTAGAAGCGGTTGATTCTTATTTGGATCAGGATATATCCTTTTTACAAGGACCTGCTTTGTTGTGTCGTTATGATTGTGATAGTCAGCAGGGTTTAGATCAATTTTGTGATTTTTTGCTTACTCAGTGCAAAACAGTGGTAGCGTCTTGTCAGGTAGGATCGGATGATATTTATTGGTTAGTAAGACGATCTATTTCAGAAGCTTTAGGTGCTTGTTATCGTCATAAATTTTCTGAAGATGTTACAGTGCCCCCAGGGGTTGTTGCTACGTATTTAGAGGATGTGCCTGGGATGGCAGTAGAGGGAACTCAAATAGTATGTTATGGGCATTTGGGTGATGGTAATATTCATACTAATATTTTAAATAAATCTTTATCAGAAGAGGATTGGGGCGTTGCCAAACGTAGGATGATTGATAAAATCATGGCTTATGCGCTTGGATTAGGGGGAACGTTAACAGGCGAACATGGGATTGGGTTAACTAAAAAAGTTTATATGGATTCTTATTTTTCTGAGTATGAATTGGATATTTTAAAGGGGATTAAATGTCTTTTTGATCCTAATAATATATTAAATCCTTCAAAATTAATTTAGTTATTCAGCTAATTCAAACATTTTTTCAATGCAGTGGATCGCTTTTTGTTGTGTTTGGGTATCAATAGATATGTTTTGTGCTTCGGTTGGGTTTTTTAAGACGGCTTCAATATTATCTAATGAATTTGCTTTCATATATTTACACATAGTACAGGTTCCTACAAATTTTTTATTAGGGATTTCGGTTTGTAACCGACTTGTGAGGCCACATTCTGTAAGTAAAAAATAAGAATCATGTTTGGTATCTTTTACATGATTAATAATTTGTGATGTTGATCCTGTATAATCAGCACGATCAACAATATCAGGACTACATTCTGGGTGGGCTAAGACAGAAATATTAGGATGTTTTAATCTAACATAATCAATCATTTCAGGATTATATTCTTCATGAACATAACAAGATCCGTCCCAATAGCGTATTGTTTTATGGCAGTTTCTTCGTTTTAGTTCATTAATGAGGTTTTTTCCCATTAGTTTGTCAGGTAAAAAATAAATGTAGTTATTATCGATTTTTTCAGCAATATCATATACGTTAGAAGAGGTTACACAAACATCACATTCTGCTTTTACGGCTGCTGTTGTATTGATATAACACATAAAAACATAGTTAGGATATTTCTTTTTTAAAATTTTTATATCGTTGGTAGTAATGGAATCAGCTAAGCTACAGCCATTAAAGGTTCCTGGAATATACACATTTTTGGTTGGGTTTAATAGTTTGGCTGTTTCTGCCATAAATTTTACTGCAGAAAATATAATAGTATCTGCTGTGGTGCTTTTGGCTTGTTTACTAAGTCCATATGAATCGCCTACATAATCAGCAACACAGCGAACGATTTCTGGTACGACATATGAATGCGCTAAAATAATAGCGTTTTTTTCTTTTTTAAGGGTATTAATTCGATTGATTTTGGGGACTAATGTTTCGCATATTTCGGGAGTATATAAACAAATGTTTCCGCCTAAGGTAACGGATTTTAGTTCGTTATATAAGGTGTCAGTTGTCCATTTTTTTTGTGTCATTATTGTTTCTCTATTGCGCCTACTGGGCAGGCATCGATGGCTTGGTTACATAATGATAGTTCATCATTTGAATTAGGTTGGCTATAGACAATAGCGTGGTCATAATCTGCTGTTAGTTTAAAATTTTTTGGGGCAATATCTGTGCATGTATCACATGCAATACAAGCATCATGAACATAAAATGGTCCTTTTGTATTATCATCATAGATATATTTTTTGCTCATTATTCTTACTCAAGTAAGGATAGTTTAAAATGTAGGGAATGTGTCGACAAGGGGTTTTCTATATTTTTTTGTAAAAAGCAAGTATTATTAGAAATAGTTTTCCTATGTCACAGTTATCATTTCAATCGTTAGATGAGAGTATTTTACATGATTTAAGTGTGCAATCATGGCGTCGAGGTATTGTTAATTTTTTTGCTGAATCTATCCCTTTTTCATTTAGTTCTAGTAACGAATATGCTGAATTGGTTATCGAAATAATCCAATCGTTTGCTACACGATTAAATCAATCTTTAAATATTGTCGAATTTGGAGCTGGAAATGGTGTTTTTGCTAAAAAATGTATTCAAAAATTAACTGATAAAGAGTTTTCGTTTCATTATTTAGTAACAGAAAATAGTCCTTCTTTAGTGGCTGACTTTGATTCTATTTCTATTGTTCGTCATTCTAATAATGTTGCTACTAAATTAGTTGATATTCATAATGTTCAATTAGAGCAACCATTTCATGTTGGGATTCTTACTTATTTGTTAGATACGTTTCCTGTTAAAACGTTAGAGTTAAAAGAGGGACAGTTATTTGAGTGGAAGGTTGCGGTAGATGTTAAAAAGGATGCTGTTTTAAAGTTTGTTCAAGATGGAGAACTGGTTGTTTGGAATAAAGATGCTATTGAATCATGGTTAGCAGATCCTATTGAGGAGTCGATGTTACCGGTTTTATCTCGGGTACATGAGTGTTTGGATATTCATTGGCAAGCGTTTGAATGTTCTGCTTTAGCGTTAGATCCTACTGGTATTTTAAATGATTGGTTACAAAAACAGTCGCATGATGATCATGGTTTTTTTAATTTTTCTTCTTCTTGGTGGTCTTTATTAGATTCTTTACAGCAGCAGGTAACGGATCATTTTATGTTACTTTTTTATGATTTTGCAGCTAATTCTGCGACTCAATTTAGCACATGTCCAGAAAGTTTTGGTCGTTTTGGTGTGTGCTATTTTTATTCGATTCCTTTTTTCTTGTTACAAGAATATTGCGATCGTGCTAATTTACAATTTATTGTTTCTGATTTTCCTAATTCTGATAATCAAATGGGGATTCTTACTTCGTTAAAAAGTATGGCCTTTAAAAGTGAAGTGTTATCATTTTTTAATCGAACAGAGCCTGGTCAGGATGTTTATAATTATACATTAAAAATTCAAGATTCTGATTCGGTGGATTCATGTTTGGCACTTGTTAGAGAGGCTAAACAGCGGTTAACGTTTGATCAGCAATCTGATTATGTTTTTTTATTTTCTATTGCTGCAAAACTATATGATCTTAAGTGTTATGATCAAGTAATTTATTATACAGATTTTATTTTGTTTGATTATGGTTATTTGTCTTTAAATGCCATTATTTTAAAGGCAAAGGCGTTAAGAAAGAATGGGTTCGTTCAAGATGCTTTATCATTGGTAGATATGGGAATTACGTATGTGCCTACCTATGATTTGCTTTATTTAGAAAAAGTTTTTATTGCTCAGGAATTGAATCAGATGGATGTTATGAAAGAAGCGTTAATATTATATTTTCAGTTTGCGATGGTGAATCCGCAGTGGCGCTTATTGGATTTGTTACAGTCTTTATAATTTTATTTTTTTGGATTGTTTGATATTATGATTGAAAATCTTATTTGTTATTGTTTGGAGGTTACTATATGACTTATCAATTGCCTGAATTACCTTATTCTTATGATGCTTTAGAGCCACATATTGATGCTAAAACAATGGAGATTCATTATTCAAAACATCATGCTGGTTATGCTGCAAAATTAACAGCTGCTCTTGAAGGTACTGATTTTTCTGGACAAGCTATTGATCAGTTATTAAAACAGTTAAATGATATTCCTGATACTATTCGTGGTGCTGTTCGTAATAATGGCGGTGGTTATTTTAATCATAATTTATTTTGGTCTATTTTATCGCCTAATGGTGGTGGGGAACCTACGGGTGATTTAGCAAATGAACTAACTCAGACATTTGGTAGTTATGATAGGTTTAAAACAGAATTTAGTAATGCGGCTGCTACTCGTTTTGGCAGTGGCTGGGCATGGTTATGTGTTCATGTTGATGGATCGTTAAAAATTTGTTCTACTGCGAATCAAGATAATCCTATTATGCCAGGTTGTTGTGATAATGATAGTGTTCCGGTATTAGGTTTAGATGTTTGGGAACATGCTTATTATTTAAATTATCAAAATCGTCGTCCTGATTATATTGCTGCTTTTTTTAATATTATTAATTGGGATCAAGTAGTTCAAAATATTGAAAAAGCTCGCGGATAAATTTTTTTTTTTTTAGCAGATAATTTTAATTTTTTTTTTGAGATATTATGTACAAGTTCTTGCTTATCATATAGAATTTGATTATGGCTAGTACAATTTTAAGTCAGGAACATGAGTTTCATATTCCTGTTATGGGAACTGCATTTACAATTGATACCCCCTTAAAGGTGGCTCGTTTTGGTATTTCGTCTGTTGTTTCATTATGTGATGATGAATTATGTGAAGAAATGCGTCGACATTATTCTTCTTTATTTAAATTAACGTACGATGCTATTACAGAAGATGAAGATGATTTTCGTGCTAAGCGTATTACTGCTTATTTAAATTTATTAGATCATGTTGTTAATGATCAAATTGCTCGTATTAAGCAAGAATCGTTTGATGATCTTAAATCGGATCTTGTGATGTATTTTGAATTGTTGCCTGATACCTCGTCTGTTAAGCATGCTTATGTTGATATGTTAAACGAAGAAGATAGCTTGATTAAAGAAAAATTACAGGCAGAGTTAAGAAATATGGTAAAGCCTGGTTCTATTGATGTTAATATTATGACAAAACTTGATCGAGATACGTATGATAAACAAGCTCAAAAGCGAGATTCTTATTATTCAGATGCTATTTCTGCTTTAAGAGGATTTGCAAACTCAACTTTAAATGCTTCTATTGTTTTTTCTGCTGGATTTAATCGACGTTTATTTGCTTATTTAGAACATTGCGCTGATTTTTTTCCAGATAAACAAGGAAATATCAAAAAGAGGGTTGTGTTAAAAGTATCTGATTTTCGGTCATCTTTAACGCAAGGTAAGTTTTTAGCCAAAAAAGGGATTTGGGTTTCTGAGTATCGTATTGAATCTGGTTTGAATTGTGGAGGACATGCCTTTGCAACAGATGGGTATTTGATGGGGCCTATTTTAGAAGAGTTTAAAGTGCAAAAGAAAGAGTTGGTATCGTCATTATTTCTTATTTATAATGCAACCTTAGCTAAATTAAAAAAAGATACGCTTGAATTGATGCCATTTGTTGATATTACGGTTCAGGGAGGGATAGGAACTGCTAATGAGAATCGATTTTTAATTGATCATTATCAGGTTAAGAGAACAGGGTGGGCTACGCCTTTTTTATTGGTTCCAGATGTGACGTTATTAGATGATGAAACGCGTATGGTATTACTTAAGGCAGAAGAAAATGATTTGTATTTAAGTCCAGTTTCGCCTTTAGGAGTTCCGTTTAATACGGTTCGTAATACCCTAAGTGAACAACAAAAGTATGAACGATTTGAGAATGGTAGGCCTGGAAGCCCATGCCCAAAAGGGTATTTAGTTTCTAATACAGAGTTTTCTAAAAAGCCTGTTTGTACAGCGTCAATTTTTTATCAGAGACGAAAAATTAAAGAATTGGAATCATTAAATTTAGATCCTGATATTTTAAAAGAATCTATTGCTTTGGTTGTTGCTAAATCGTGTTTATGTGAGGATTTGGCAGCGGGTGCGTTATTAAAAAATGATATTACGAATAAACGTCCGTTAAAATCTGCTGTATGTCCGGGTCCTAATTTAGCGTATTTTTCAAGGTTAGCATCATTAAAAGATATGATTGGGCATATATATGGCCGATTAAATTTATTAAATGATAAGTATCGACCTAATTTATTTATTAGTGAACTTAAAATGTATGTTTCTTATTTTAAAACAGAAGTAGCTAAAGTATCAGATACGGCTACGTCTATTGAATTGAAATATATTCAGGGATTTAAAGATAATTTATTAGAAGGGATTTCTTATTATGATGATCTGATACCTAAATTAGTTAATGAGACTCATAAATATCGTGATAAGATGACAACAGAACTACATGAATTAAAATCAGATTTACAAGAATTAGTGGCACAGCATTCTGCTTTTTTTTTGCCAGTGGTGCAGACGGTAGTATAGTTTAGTTGATTTATCGTTTTAGCTTGGATTCTTTTTGAATCATTTTTAGGCGGGTTGTATAGATAGAGTCGCCACTTAATATGGCTGATCGTGCTAAAAGACGTCCATTTTCCCAGTTTGATAAACCTAGTTCAGGTGCTAGTAAGGCATATTGTCCATCAACCCAGCGTGTCATGCCATTTCCTACAAAAGGAGCATTGATATGATTAAAAAAATAGCTTAATTCTGTTTCATTTTGAGTAATTAAACTGGCCACAAATTTGGGTGAATAGGTGTTATATAATTTAATGGCTTCGTCGATAGATTCGACTACAATTAATGTTATTTCAGGTGTTTTTTCCCATTCCCATTCGGTACCTAATTTTGTTATATCGATCGTTTCAAATTGCTTTTCTTGTTGTGTTCCGGTTGCTCGTGTAACATTAATTTTTAGGTTAAGTTTATCATTGGATATGTATGATAATGAATTAGATTCTATATGCACTTTATAGGATTCATTAAGATTTTTTCCAGCTTCTTCTAAAGCATTAAATGTTGCTGATAGTAATGTTTCTTGTTGAGATTTTAAGATACAGATTGTATTAAGGGTATTACATACTTTTCGGTCTAATGATCCGATAATAGCATCATGTAATCGTTTAGGGTCTGTTGATTTAGAGGTCATCATCCATGCGCCACCTGTTCCATGTAAGCTTACTGGAACTCCGTTTTGGTAGGCAATATTGCCTAATATGCGTGTTGCGTCGCCACTACCTCTAGCAACGGCTAAATTTAGGGTTTTGTTGGAAAATAGGGCCCAGGCGGTTGCTCTAGCAGGATGATTTAGGAGTCGAATGCAATTTCGAGAGAGATTTGCTTGATCTAAGGCTGGATATAAAGCAAGATCCATAATGGCGATTGCTGTTTGAAGTGCATCTTGTCCAACACGAAATACAACGGTATTGCCACTTTTTAACACACCTGTTGCATCGGCAATAACATTAGGACGTCCTTCAAATACAAATCCAACAATTCCTAAAGGGTTTTTTAATAGTTCTACGGACCATGTTTCATGAGATATTTTTTGTATATTAGATAAGCGTTTAAGCGGTTGATTTTTAAATTGTTGTAGACCTTCTATCATGTTGTTACGGCACGTTTCATTTGCCTCTAGGCGTGTTGTAGATTTCTTTTTTTGTTTTGCTATTTTTATATCATCATGATTAATTGTTTGTATTTTTTTCCAAATCGTATCATTAGCTAAATTAATACTAAATTGTTCGAAGAATGTGTTGATTTGTTCGTCTGTTGCTGATGCTAATTCGTAAAATCCTTTTTGTGCTAATAGTATTTCTTTTTCTACTAAATCGATTGCAAATTTAGGGATATGAATGGGTTCATTTGAGTTTGGTATGAATATTAGTTTATCGCCATCTTTAAATGTATCACTTAATTCTTTGGTAACGACATAAAGTTGATTACCATTATAAATTAGCTTCATACCTTCTGTTAACGTTGATATTGTTGTCATAATTTTTTATTTTAGCATAGCTCGCTGATTTTATGCTTGTATTATTTGTATAATACGAATGATAGTATTAAATCAGAAAAACTAATTGCTATGATTATTATGGTTGGCCATTTTTTAAATGATAGCGTTGTAGTTTTTTGATTTTTTAACCAGATTGTGGCTCCTATAATCATGGTTAATGTTCCTGCCATTTCTAGACCATCTTCAAAAAACCAACCGATATTTTCTAAAATAGAATTTGTATTGGTATAAGAATATGTTACAACTTCCATAATTGCAGATCCTGATATGTAAATAAAACCAGACAGGATTAAATATTTCATTAAAAATGATGGAATGTTTTTTAGGAATTTAATCGATGTAATCAATAGGATTAAGGCTAATGATCCATAAACCCAAACCCAAATCGGAATATTAAATAGGCCTCTTCCATAGATATTTAATACCGCATCATGGATTGCAAACCATTCATCACAGGCTAAAAAGACGGCAATGTAACTGATTAAATGCCAATGTTTTTGATTGGGTGTGTTGTGTAATGCAATTGTTCTAAAATAACATCCTAGCAATATAAATAATCCTGCAGAAAAAAGTGCTGTTATATTTTTTTCATAACCAAAATAAAACATCGTTTTTAGCAAGGATTTGTTATGGTCTATGTTATCTAAGCCAAATGTTGATATTACGGCTAAAATGTGACCGATACAAATGATGATAAATAAGCTAGAACACCATTTTAATAGGGTAGATGATTTAATGTTTATCATGAATTGTTTTATTATATTCTCTTTTTTTTTAAATTAATAGGGGGTAGGTTTTGTAGTTTATCTATTTATTTTAGTGGGGTAGATAGTTAAAAATTATTTTCTAGTAGATAGGTAGTTTGATTGATAGTTGGTTTTTTTTGCTAGGTTATACTGCTTAAATAGTATTTTTGCGTTATAATTTTTTTATGAAACAATTTTGGCTTGTTATGGTTAGTATGGTATGGTTTTCTATAGTTATTATGGGAGTAGAGGAACGGCCTTATAAGCTTATTAAGCAAGACGGTAAAATCGAAATTCGTGATTATCAACGTGTTGTTAGTGCAGAAGTAACTACAATGGGGGATCGTGGTGAGGCTGCTAGTAATGCTTTTCGGATTTTAGTTCGGTTTATTCAAGGACAAAATGCTACTCAAACGTCAATTGCTATGACGGCACCTGTTTCTCAGAGTCGTGATGATGAACAAGGTTGGGATGTTAGCTTTTTTATGCCCAAACATATGAATTTAGATACAGTTCCAAAACCTATAGATTCTCGAATTCGTATTAAAGAGCTTATGGATATTCAATATGCGGCTATTCGATTTTCTGGATTTAGTAGTCGCTATAATTTAGATAAGCATGAAAAGAAGTTACGCGATTATTTAGTTAATCATGAGTATAATTTTATTGATAAACCGACGTATGCATTTTATAACCCGCCGTATGTTCCTCCATTTTTTCGTCGGAATGAAATTTTATTTGAGATTATAAAATAATTTTAATTTGTTAGAAATTATTATTTTTAATAGGTGCTTAAAATAGATTCACTAGCAAAACTTAGAGGTTCTTTTGTGTCATTAGATTGTTGAAGGTCAAGATTTAATAAAGGCTCTATCAGTTCTTTTTCTATTTGGATAGGCTCTGTTGTATTATCGATTGTTATTTGAGAATCGTTCATAGTAATTATTATAATATCCTAAATGATTAGGATGTCATAATGGTTTTTTCTGATATTATTGAATTTGTTTTTGAAAATTCTCTAACTTCTTGTGAAATTTTCATTGAACAAAATTTTGGACCACACATCGAACAAAAATGAGCTACTTTGGCGCCTTCTGCTGGTAACGTTTCATCATGGTATGATTTGGCTGTTTCTGGATCTAAACTTAAATTAAATTGGTCTTCCCAACGAAATTCAAATCGAGCTTTTGATAGAGCATTATCTCTTTCTTGTGCTAATGGATGTCCTTTGGCAAGATCAGCTGCATGTGCTGCTATTTTGTAGGCAATAATACCTTCTTTGACATCATTTTTATTTGGCAGACCTAAGTGTTCTTTGGGAGTTACATAGCATAGCATTGCTGTTCCATACCATCCAATTTGAGCCGCTCCAATTGCACTTGTAATATGATCGTATCCGGGGGCTATATCGGTCGTGAGTGGGCCTAATGTATAAAAGGGTGCTTCATGACATATTGCAAGTTGTTTATCCATATTTTCTTTAATAAGGTGCATAGGAACGTGTCCTGGTCCTTCTATCATGGTTTGGATATCATGTTTCCATGCAATTTTAGTGAGTTCTCCTAATGTTTGTAGTTCTGAAAATTGGGCATCATCGTTAGCATCTTGAATTGATCCTGGTCGTAATCCATCTCCGAGACTAAAACTGATATCATAGGCTTTCATGATGTCACAAATTTCTTCAAAATGAGTATAAAGAAAATTTTCTTTGTGATGTGTCATACACCATTTTGCCATAATGGCTCCCCCTCTAGAGACAATTCCTGTTAATCGATCTTGTGTTAATTGGATATAGGCTAGGCGAACGCCTGCATGAATTGTAAAGTAATCTACACCTTGTTCGGCTTGTTCAATTAAAGTATCTCGGTATAGTTCCCATGTTAGTTCTTCGGCGATTCCATTTACTTTTTCTAATGCTTGATAAATTGGAACTGTGCCAATAGGAACAGGTGAGTTTCTTAGAATCCATTCTCTAGTTTCATGGATATTTTGTCCGGTTGATAAATCCATGACAGTATCACCGCCCCAACGAATGGACCATGCCATTTTTTCTACTTCTTCAATAATACTAGATGTAATAGCTGAATTTCCTATGTTGGCATTAATTTTTACTTTAAAATTTCGGCCAATAATCATAGGTTCTACTTCGGTATGATTAATATTGGCTGGAATAATAGCTCTGCCACTGGCAATTTCTTGTCTTACAAATTCTGGTTCGCATTGTTCTCTAATGGCGACATATTCCATTTCTGCTGTAATAATTCCTTGTTTGGCATAATGCATTTGTGACACATTTTGATTTTGTTTTGCTTTTAAAGGGTTACGTCTATTTGGAAATTGGATTGTTTGTTTATTTTGATTTAGGTTTCTAGTATGGTAATAAATTGAACTTGCTGTTGTTAGTCTTTCTGTATCATTTCGTTGTTCTATCCAGGATTTTCGTATTTCTGGTAACCCAATTTCTATATTTTTTTGGTATTGTGGATCGGTGTAAATACCAGAACAATCATAGACGTTAATTGGTGGGTTTTTTTCTTGTTTTGTATCGGTATTTGTATCTGTTAAGATGATTTGACGAAAGGGAACTTGGATATCTGAAAATGTTTTGCCTTGTATATATATTTTTTTAGAAGCTGGGAGTGGTTCATAGTTAATAGATACATTTTTAGGATGTTGTTTTTGTTTTTCTTTTTGCTTTGATGCTGGATTTTTTTGAGTCATTTTTTTCCTTAAATTATTATATTTGCAAATAGTACCATATTTTTTAATTCTAAAAAATAAAAAGGCCTTTATTTAAAAAGGCCTTTTTTATTTGTAATATGTTGATGTAATTAGAAATATAATCCGTATTTTAAAATAACACCTGCAAATACAATGGATACGATTGTCATTAATTTAATTAAAATATTTAATGATGGGCCTGATGTATCTTTAAAGGGATCTCCAACCGTATCACCAATCACAGCGGCTTTGTGTGAATCAGATCCTTTTCCACCACCATTGCCAGCTTCGATATATTTTTTAGCATTATCCCAGGCTCCTCCAGCATTGTTTAACATAATAGCTAACGAGAAACCTGTTGTTAAGGTTCCTGTTAATAAGCCTAATACTCCAGGAATATGAAATAATAAGCCAACAATAATTGGGATTGAAATTGCTAGTGTTGATGGAAATATCATTGCTTTTAATGAGCCTGTTGTGGAGATACTAACACATTGAGCATAATCTGGTTTTGCAGATCCTTCTAAAATACCTTTAATTTCTCTGAATTGTCGTCTTACTTCATTGACCATTGCAGCGGCTGCTTTACTTACTGCTGAGATTGTTAGGGCACAAAAAACAAATGTTGCCATTGATCCAATAAAAATTCCACATAAGAATTTTGGGTTTATGATATTGATTTGAAATAGATAGACAAGTTGATCAATTGTTAATGAGTCGATGTTGATTAAGTTGTTTGCTGTTATTGGTCCATTGGTAAATCCAAATTTGCCTATATAATGGATTCCATCACCGGCAATATTACTTAACCATTGTTTGATAGTGTCTAAATAAGCAGCAATTAGTGCCAAAGCTGTTAGTGCAGCTGATCCAATAGCAAATCCTTTTCCTGTAGCAGCTGTTGTATTTCCTAATGAATCTAATGCATCTGTTCGTTCTCTTACTTCTCCTGGTAATCCTGCCATTTCTGCATTTCCACCTGCATTATCAGCAATTGGCCCAAATGCATCGGTAGCGAGTTGAATTCCTAGTGTTGATAACATTCCAATTGCTGCGAATGCTATTCCATAAATTCCTTTTGTTATATCACTAAATCCACCTGTAAATGCAAATGAGAGCATAATTCCAATTACAATTGTTATAACAGGGATTCCAGTTGAAATCATTCCTGTTGATATACCACTTAAGATATTTGTTGCGGCTCCTTCTTTGCAAGATTCTGATATTTTTTGTGTTGGGCTAAAGGTGTCTGAGGTGTAATATTCGGTTGCTTGACCTATTACAAATCCAGCAATTAATCCAACGGATACACTACCAAATAATCCCCAACTAATAATCCCTATTATTGCCAGTGATGCTAGGGATACTAATACTAATATGGCAGATAAACTGGTTCCAATTAAAAGTGAATGTAATAATTCTTTTTGTGTTGCTCCTTCTTTTGTTCGAATAAAGAAAATTCCGATTAATGAACATATAATACCAATTCCAGCTACTACCATTGGAATAATAATATTGCTTATTCCCATTGATGTTGTATTAATTGCGATGGATGCGCCTAATGCGGTTGCTGCTAAAATTGAACCACAATATGATTCATATAAATCAGCTCCCATTCCGGCAACGTCACCAACATTATCGCCTACATTATCAGCGATTGTTGCAGGGTTTTTTGGGCTGTCTTCAGGGATTCCAGCTTCTACTTTTCCAACTAAATCAGCACCAACATCGGCTGCTTTTGTAAAAATTCCTCCACCTACTCTTGCAAATAATGCCATAACGGATGCACCCATTGCATAGGTTAACATTGTATTTGAAATCGTTACTAATTTTGCTTTTTGAAATGCTATCGATTCTATGATGGTTGGAGTTAATTCAGTGTAGCCTAATTTAGCAAGTATTGGGCTGGCAACATTAAATAAATTTTGATCGTAAATAAGATTTAATACAAAAAACCAAATTGAGATATCTAATAACCCAAATCCTACAACCACTAAGCCCATAATAGCGCCGCCTCTAAATGAAACGGTTAATCCTTGATTTAATGATGTTTGGCAGGCAGCTGCTGTTCGTGCAGATGCATTGGTGGCTGTTTTCATTCCTAAATAGCCAGATACTGCAGACCATAGTCCTCCACTTAAAAATACAAAAGGAACAAAGATACTTTGGACACCTGAAAATGCCATTAAGCTTAATAAAATAAAAATGATACCAAATACGATTGCAACTACTTTGTATTGTTGTTTAAGATATGCCATCGCTCCTTCTTTTACATAGCCAGCAATTTCTATCATGGTTTCATTACCTTCTGACATTCCTAATAATTTTTTAAAAAATGTAAATGCGATTAATAATGCTACTATTGCTGATAATGGTGCTAACCACCAAAATAATGGTAAAACGCTAATCATATGATAACTCCTTAATTCCAATATTTTTCATAGAAAATAATAAAGGCACATTATACAGGAGTTGCTAGTATTGTCTAGAGATAGCCTTAATTAGTTGCAATTTTTTTCACTAAGATAATACTAATAGAACCTATTATTATATTAGGAAACCAGGCGGCTACAATCGGAGGTAATGTTTTTGATAAACCTAGACCGGTTCCAATAGCCATTAAAATAATATAAGTAAAGATAATAATTAGACTTAGTCCAATTCCCATTGTAGATGAACTGCGATGTGGTTTTAGTCCCATTAGTGCTCCTAAAAAACAATAAATTAATGATGAAAATGCTATAGCATTTTTTGTGTGTAAATCCATTATTAATTTGATAGGATCTTTGCCTGTTTTTGATAAGAAATTAATTTTTTCTTTTAGTTCTTCTTGATTCATTTCTTCTGTACTTTTATTTCGATTTTCTAAATTAATAGGATTTATATCAATATTAATAAATTCTTTTTTAAATTTAATGATAGATATTTTATTTTGATTTGTTGTTTCAAAAACATGCATTATGCCATCAAAAAATATCCAGCCTCCACTTTCTAACCATTGACCTGTTTTAGAGCGAATTAATCGTTCTAGGTTTCCTTTATTGTATTCTGCTATGGTAATGTTTTTAAATTTGACACCTTCTTTTTCGGCTATATTAATAATTCGATACGGCAAATTATTTTTATATTCAGTTATATTAATATTAGATTGGATATTTGGTTTTTTATTATGTTTATAACTAAGTCGCAAATTTTGTGCAATGGTTGATGATTTTGGGATTAAAACGTCACTAAACCATAAACTTGCTAAACTAATAAATAAACCTACAAAAAAAACAGGGATTAATAGCCTTACGATGGATATTCCTGTTGATCGTAATGCTAATATTTCTAGATCATTTGCTAATCTTCCAAATACAGTTATTGTGGCAAACAATGTAGACATTGGAATTGCAATACCTATTACAAAGGGTAATTTAAGAATAATTATTAGTAATACCGTTGTAAATGGGATACTGTATTTTACAGCGTTTCCGATTAAATCAAATAAGACAGTGCTACCTAATAATATAATTGTAAATGCTAAAATTCCGCTTAAAAATGGTGTTAATAGTTCTTTAATAATGTAGCGATCAATTAGTTTCATAAACTAAAATCATTGCCAAGGTAGAATTTTTTTGCAATGGGATCTTTAACAATATCTTTTGGTTTTCCTGATAGTATTAACTCTCCTTTATGAATGATATAGGCTCTATTTGTAATTTCTAATGTTTCTCTAACATTGTGGTCGGTAATGACAATTCCTAAGTTTTGTTCTTGTAATGATTTGATAATGGTTTGAATTTCATTGACAGCAATTGGATCGATACCGGCAAATGGTTCATCTAATAATATGAAATCTGGATTTGTTGATAGTGTTCGAACAATTTCAACACGTCTTTTTTCTCCGCCTGATAATTCAATTCCTTTTGAATGTCTTAGGTGTAGAATTTTCATCTCACCTAATAATTCTTTTAGTTTTTTATCATAATCTTTTTTGGGAATATTTCCTAAAAGTTCCCATAATATATAGATGTTTTCTTCTACGGTTAATTTTTTAAAAATAGAGGATTCTTGAGGTAAATAACCAAGGCCTAATCGTGATCGTTTATACATTGGAATAGTGGTTATATCGGTTTCATTAAATAAAATTTGGCCACTATCCGGTTTTACTAGGCCTGTGATCATATAAAACGTTGTGGTTTTTCCCGCTCCGTTGGGTCCTAGTAAGCCAACAATTTCTCCTTTTTTCATTTCAATGGAGATATTGTTTACTACTTTTCTTTTTGAATAACTTTTGATTAAGTTTTTTGTTTTAATCATGGATCTTTATGATTATTATATCACTGTTGTTATTTTGCGAAAAATTCAGATCGCGTTTCTCTGACAACGGCTACTTTTACTTCTCCTGGGTAATCAACTTGTGATTCTACTTTTTTTGCTATGTCTTGTGCAAGTTTAAACGTGCTGTCATCATTGATGTTTTCTGGATTTACAATAACGCGGATTTCTCTACCAGCTTGAATTGCATACGCTTTGGTAACGCCGTCAAATGACATGGCTGTTTTTTCTAATTTTTCAAGTCGTTTTACATATGTTTCTAATGATTCTCGTCTTGCGCCTGGTCGAACAGATGACATGGCATCTGCTACCATAACTAATACGGCTTCTATTGTTTCTGGAGGTTCTTCTTCGTGATGTGCCATGATGCAGTTTAGTATTTCATCAGATTCGCCATATTGCTCACAAACTTCTTTTCCTAGTGTTGTGTGGGAGCCTTCTCTTTCGAAGTCTAACGCTTTACCAATATCATGTAACATAGCGCCTCTTTTGGCTAATTTTACATTTACTCCAAGTTGAGCTGCCATAACACCTGCTATATGAGCGGCTTCTAATGAGTGATATAAAATATTTTGGCCAAAACTACTTCTGTAATATAATTTTCCCATTAATTCAATAATTTTAGGATGAAACTCTAGACCTAATTTATCGGCTGCTTTTTCGCCATGTTCGATAATGAGTTCTTTAAGTTCACTTTTTGATTTTTCATATTCTTCTTCAATTTTACTTGGATGAATTCTGCCATCATCTAATAATTTTTTCATGGTGATTTTAGCAGTTTCTCTTCGAATGGGATCAAATGCTGATAGAATAACAGTTCCTGGGGTATCATCAATAATAACATCAACGCCAGAAATTAATTCAAATGTTCTAATATTTCTACCTTCTTTTCCAATTACTCTTCCTTTCATATCTTCATCAGGTAGTTGTACGGTACTGGTTGTTATGCTGGCAACATGATCAACTGCCGTTCGTTGAATTGCATCTGTAATGATTTCTGTGGCACGTCGAGATGCTGCTTTTTTTCCTTGTTCTTCAACAGATTTAATTAATTTACCTACTCGTTGACGTGTTTCTCTTTCTACATTTTCAAGTAATTTTTTTTCAGCATCTTCTTTTTTCATTCCTGCAATATTTTCTAATTCACTAGACAATTTAGTTATGATTGTTTTTTCTTTATCTTGTAAATGTTTTAGTTTTTCTTTTTCTTTTTCTAAGTATTCCATTTTATGTGTTAGTTGGTTTTCTTTTTCATGGATACGTCTTTCATGTTCAGCGATTGTTTTATGACGTGCTTTGATTTCGTTTTCAGCTTCTTGAATTAATTTTGATTTGTATCGTTTGATGTCGTGTTGTGCATCGCTTAAAATTTTATCAGCTTGATCTTTGGTTTTTGTTAGTAAGTTTTTAGCTTCTTTATTTGCTTTTTTTAATTTGGAATCAGTAATTGCTTTTTTGATAAAATAAAATGATATAGAAAAGCATGTTATACCAATTCCTATTAAGGAAGGTATTATGATTGAATTCATTTTTTTATAGTCTCCTTGTCTTGTTTTGGTTTTTCTTTTTTTGTTGAGTTGTTTACTTTTTCTTTTACTATTTTTTCTATTTCTTTGCTTGCTTCAGGGTTTTCTATTAAATATTTTTTTGCATTATCTTTTCCTTGACCCATGCGATTGCCATTATATGAAAACCATGTACCGCTTTTTTCAATAATATCAAATTCTGTTGCTAAGTCGATTAAATCTGCTTCATATGAAATTCCTTCACCAAACTTAATTTCTACTTCAGTAAATCGAAATGGAGGCGCTACTTTATTTTTTACAATTTTGATTCTTGAAACGATTCCATAAATATCAACACCTTTTTTTAAGGTTTCAATTCGTCTAATATCAATTCGAATCGATGAATAAAATTTTAATGCTCTTCCTCCTGGTGTAGTTTCTGGATTTCCAAACATAACACCTAGTTTTTCTCGTATTTGATTAACAAATATAACAACGCAATTTGATTTATTAACGATGGCTGTTAATTTTCTTAAGGCTTGTGACATTAGTCGTGCTTGCATCCCCATTTGAGCATCACCCATATCACCTTCAATTTCTGATTTTGGTACTAAGGCTGCAACAGAATCAATGACGATTAAATCAATTGCTCCTGAACGTACAAGTGTTTCGGCAATTTCTAAGGCTTGTTCGCCATAATCAGGTTGAGATAGTAATAAGCTATCAAGTTTTACTCCTAAATTTTCTGCATAGTTAGAATTAAGTGCATGTTCTGTATCTATATAAGCGCAGGTTCCACCTACTTTTTGAGCTTCGGCTACAGCATGCAAGGATAATGTAGATTTTCCTGATGATTCTGGTCCATAAATTTCTATGATTCTTCCTTTTGGATAACCTCCAATTCCTAAGGCAAAATCTAGTGATAAGGCTCCAGATGATATGGTTTCAATTTCATTAATTGGATTGTCGCCTAATTTCATGATAGAGCCTTTTCCATGTGATTTTTCTATTTGGGATAGGGCAAATTGTAATGCTTTAGTTTTATTATCTTCCATTTTAACTCCTTTTGTTTGTGATTGGATATTTTATAAATAACATTTTAAGATAACCGAAAACGCCGTTAATAATTTGATTATACCGTATTTTTGGTGATCCACTACATTCTATAATACGATTTGTAATATTATTATAAAAAGAATAGCCAATATAAATTTTATTTTTTTTATTTTCAAAATCTTTGATTCCAGCTACCGCTATTCCTATTTGTGTTTGATATCGTTTTGTTATAAACGAGGCTGTTTTTTCTACAAATGTTTCTGTTGGTGGGAGTGAATATAGGTCAGAGGGCGCTTTTAATAAGGTATTAAACGAGGTTGCATCATTACAGATTATGCTCATTGTTTTAGTTGTTTTTTCGATTAATAAGTTGCTGGAATAAGATAGTAGTCCGTTTGTAAACATATCTAAGATAATGATTGTCGGGTGGGTTGCTCGAAAATATGCTGTTAGATCGGTTTTTAGTTGATTGTTATAATCAATTGTTGCTACATCTAATTCTGTTTGAAATTGATTCATTTTTTCCTCTTTTAGAGGGATTTATAGTTAGTTTAAACAGTGTGAGTTTGAGCGTTACTTAAATTCGTTTTTATTAATTCGATTTTATCAACGTTTTCCCAACTTAAATTTAAGTCGTCTCTGCCAAAATGGCCATAGGCTGCAACTTGTTTAAATTGTGGTTTTCTCAAATCTAATGTTTCTATAATTCCTTCTGGTGTAAGATCAAATGTCTTACGAATTGTTTTAATAATGTCGTCATTTGAATAAGGCGACGATTCATACGTGTCAACAAAGATTGAAATAGGTTCAGCGACTCCAATAGCATAGGATAATTGAACTAAAATTTCATCACAAATACCAGCAGCAACACAATTTTTGGCTATATATCGTGCCATGTAGGTTGCTGATCGATCTACTTTTGTTGCATCTTTTCCTGAAAATGCACCTCCTCCATGAGGTGCCCATCCTCCATATGTGTCTACAATTATTTTTCTTCCTGTTAGCCCTGTATCACCATGTGGTCCCCCAATAACAAACCGACCTGTTGGATTTACATATAATTGATAATCATCTTGTAATAGATTTTCTGGGATAACATTAGGAATTAAATATTGTCTTATATCATGTTCAATTTGTTCATGGGCAATGTCTGGATCATGTTGTGTTGAAATAACAATGGTATGAATTTTTTTTGGTTTTCTATTTTCATATTCTACTGTTACTTGTGATTTTGAATCAGGTCTTAAATAATGCAACGTTTTTTGTTTTCGTAATTCTGAACATTTTTTCATTAATTTATGAGAATAGTAGATGGGTAATGGCATTAATACATCTGTTTGGTTGCAAGCATAGCCAAACATAATTCCTTGATCGCCAGCCCCTAATTCTTTAAAAATTCCTGATCCTTTGTTGACACCTATCGCTATATCAGGTGATTGTTCATGAATTGTAGACATAACATTGCAGTCATCTGCGGCAATACCGTATGTTGCTTTTGTATAGCCTATTTCTCGTAAGGTATCTCGAACGATACGTTGTGTATCAAGCCAACCTTTTGTTGTTACTTCACCTCCCACAAGTACAAGGCCTGTTGTTGTATACGTTTCAACAGCAACTCTGCTGTTGGGATCTTGTTTTAGTGCTTCGTCTAAAAATGCATCTGATATTTGATCACATAATTTGTCTGGATGACCTTCTGATACAGATTCTGATGTAAATAAATATGACATTAAGTTTTCCTTATAAGAAAAAAAATACCACATTATTGTATGTGATTTTATTTTAAAATACAATTATGTTTGTTTTTTTAAACTGGATTTTTTATTTTTATGATATCCATTACAGATAATGCTGTTTGTAATGCTTGAATGCCTATTTTTCCATGGATTAGTGGTTGTTTGTTTTCTTTAATACATGATAAAAAATGATTTAATTCTTCTTTTAGTGGTTCTTTATTTTCAATGTCTATTTGGTGTTCTGTTGGATTTCCAAATTTAATAATAAAATCACCAAAATCATCATGATCTTCATGATAATTACTTTCATATAATTTT
>MDSY01021676.1_pt1 | contig 21291 bp, 15 predicted proteins | sample 811131 | NCBI WGS metagenome assembly MDSY01 (sample SAMN05326643, study PRJNA326480) | marine metagenome | isolation source: seawater | place: Atlantic Ocean: South West | collected 2010 | reverse complement strand
GTCTCGCGGAGCGCCAAGCCACCTCAGCCGCCGCCGCGGAGCAGGCCGCGAGCGAGAAGGCTGCGAAAGTAGCTGCCGCGAAGGCTACTTCCGAGCAAGCCGCTGCAGAGAAGGCCGCCGCGATCAAGGCGAAGGCCGCGGAGGCGGAAGCCGCGAAGGCGGCGAAGGCTGACGCTAAATCGGCGCCCGCAACTCCCAAGCCGGCGCCCGCGCCCGCCGCGAAGAAAGCGGCGCCCGCCCCCGCCAAGAAAGCCGAGCCCAAGAAGACTACCGCCCCCAAGAAGCAAGCCAAGAAGGGCCCTACTGCGTTCGATGCTGTGGTGGGCGACGCCACCGTGTTGGCGTTGGCGACCGCGGTGGGCATCGGCCTGGTCAAGCCGTCCGTCAAGGACAAGGCGTTGGGCGGCGACGTCGCGGCTGCGTTTGAAGAAGGCAAGGCGTTCGTAACCGGCACGGAGGGTGTCATTGGCAAAGCCGCGGCTGCGGGAGCTGTTGTGGCCGTGGATGCGGTCGCGCACCTCCCCGTATTAGGCTTCTTGCTACCAGGACCCCTGGAGTACGTCGGCGCGTGCGCTGCGACGCTTCTCGCAGCGCGGTATGTGGTGACCAAGGACGCGACCGTGGAGGAGGACTTCAGTAACTTCGGCAAGAGCTTGCCGTCTGAATTACCCCAACCGGATGACGTGGTGACTCCCGTCACAGCTGTCGCCTCCAAACTCTCCACCTTCGCCTCAGACTTCGACATCGAGAAAAGCAAGGGCGACGTTATTGCGTGGTTCAACGGGCTGGAGGAGCCGGTTGAAACCATCGCGCCCCCGGCGGCCGCACTGTTCGTCGCGAACCTAATCGTGTACGCCGTGCACTTCCCCGTCATCAACGTCGCGGCGCCGCGAGCGTTGGAACTCGCCGGCGTCGTCGTCGCGATCGCCGCGGTGGAGAAATACGGAAATACGTCCGCGAAGTTCAAGGAGGACCTCGGGAGGTACGCCGTCCGGGGTGGGGACGCGATCAAGTCGCTCATCGAGAAGTAATAGAGCGAGAATTGGTATGAAATGACTTTTCAAACAATCACCTTCGACTCATCACTTTCTGTTTCTCCCTATTTGCAAATCTTTCCTCGGTGTCTCACATTCCGGAGGGCACGCGGGCACGCCCACCCGGGTGATGGAGGCCACACCTTCTGCCCTCCCCGACTTGCCCTGGGATGTAGTGGAGCGCGTCGCGGTGACCCGGTGTAGGGCTGGCGGAATGCGTGGATGGTGCAAAGAGTGGAGAGGGGTCTGCCGCGCCTTCGCAGATGTTTCGTTCTTCGAGAAGCACGTAAGAGGCGGCGTTCCTCTCGCGGTGGTGCCTTCCGAAAAATACCCTACGGTGCAGTCCGCTGTGAGCCGTGCTCTTGCATCGCCGCCCGAGTTGATCGCCGAGGCTTCCGCAACACGTGCACGGCTAGAGTCATGTGCGAGGGCATCCAGTGTCGAAGACGGCACGTCGGAGTGCGAAATCACCGACAGTACCTTTTTAGACCACAAAGATGGTGAAAATTCCGACCTCCCCATCGTGATAATAAAACCCGGCGTATACTCCGAGAACGTGCGCATCACGCGGTCGTGCGTGTTGCTAGGATGGGGTGGACAAGGCGATGTAATCATAGAGGGCACGGGGTGGGAAGCGGCTTTGGTTTTTGCCGGTCTCGGCGTCGACGCGCACGGCGGATGCATGAATAATGATAAAAAAAATATAAACGTCGACACAGGCTCAAGATCTGTCGCCGTAAACCTAACACTGAAATGTCGCAACCGCATGCAAGCCTACGCGGTTGTGGTGGTTTCCGGGCGCCCTGAGTTCGACACGTGTCGTTTTCACGGCGGGTGCTTGGTACTCGGGGCGACGACCAAGCCGAGGTTGATAAATAGCGAGGTAAATAACTCGCGAGGCGCCGGAGTGAAGGTGACGGACCACGGTTGCGTGGTCACCGATACCTGTGTCATCAAGCACAACAGCACGTACGGTTTGTTACTAGAACGCAGCAGCTGGTGTGTTATGCGCGACACGCGAATCACGGAAAACGAAGTGCACGGCGTTTTGATGACCCCGGACTCGCCGGGGGTTGAGTTGGTGGGCGACGGTAACGTAATTGAAGACGGCGTTCGAGTTTTAGAAAAAGGAAATGAAACTGAAACCCACCTGCACGGCGAATCCGTCGACCAAAAGTGGCTGGAAGCGAACGACTTGGGGTGGGAAGACGGCGTAGGGGTCACTTCAGAGACTGGGGAGGACGGCATAGGGTACGACGGGTAGTATGATTTGAATATAATAATGAAGTAGTTATAGTTGTCAATTATACAATTTGTACAACTAAATCTGAGTACACCTATATGTAGTACAACAATCACCTGACGTGAGTACCCCAAATCTACCTCGGGCTCCAGGCGCAAAAGCTCCCTTCGCACACCACGACAGCGGGCTCCACCGGGCACACGGTGAAAGGCAGCGTCCGCTCCGGGTGCTCCGTCTGTCGCATCGAGGAATCTTCTGTACTATCCGTGCTCACATTCCGTACCGCACACCAACCTCTTGTCTGCGGAAATCGCTGGATCTCAATCTCCTCAACCACGGCGTTGAACTGGGTTCCTACATTGTCGACTTCGTGAATCTCGCGTCGAACGGGGTACGCGATTTGGTTTTCGTTTGGGTTCCACATCGTGTTTGTTTGCGTGTACTGTTCGAAGATTGATAAGCAGTCGTTCGTGAACGACGCGGACGGGACGTGCCACCGTCCTACGGAAAACGAACCGACAGTTTGAGTCGAATCGTCACTTGGGAATTCTTTATCGCCTAACCATTCAGATGGGGGGTCCCACACCGCCCACGCGTACTTCGGGACGACGTGCAACGCTGTGGCGACGTGGGTGACTAGTAGGATCAGTAATCGCCTGCCACTCGCGCTCCACTGCATGGCGGCTACATGTAACAGGACGGGCTGTCCACCCGCAACCTCGGAGTTTTGCGTACCAATGGGGTCAACAGCTGTGTCTCCAAAGCCACAAGTCTGTAAATGTAACACCGCTACCGCTGGTTTTGATTCGCCTATCTTGTTCTGATCAGGATCAACAGCTAACCTCGCCCACAACCCGACGTCGTCGCTCCAGCACGCGATCCGCCCGCCTGGAGAGGCAGACGCCACCACGGGGATCACCGCGTGCAGCTCCTGGTACGTTGCAGGAGGCGCGAGCTCGCAGCAAATGTGTTTGCGCAAGTTTTGGGGTTTGAAAAGATTTTTCGATTTCTCGGCGACGACGCTTGCGGCGGCGGTCGCGTTATGCTCTGACGCCCCCTGCAGGTCAATAGGGATTGGAAGGTTGAGCAGCTTTCTCCGTCTGGCTTCAGCGCGTTCCTCTACAGTGCCCTTGAGCTCAGCCGGCCCCGGTGTGGAATACGCGGGGAGCAACGCCAAGTGCGTCGCTGGCGGGACTTCGTTTTGAAACGATGCGGGCACGAGCCAAAAACCGTCCGGGTTGGTGGGTTGGGTTTGTGACTGTTTGCTCATAGACATCCCTGAGCTCAATGACACCAACGGCGCGCCTGACCCTTCAGGCGCCCCTACAGGCGGCTTGATCCACTGCACAATGTGTAAAACTCCCTCCACCTGCGCGCGGTGAAGGTGGTTGTGCCTGGTGAATCCCTGGGTCATGGACTCAGAACCTTGTTGAGTTGACGCTCTGGCTGTCCACCTTTCCAGGGGAACGTTTCGCTTCGAAGGAATCACGCCACGGTGTTTGTACACGCTGTCCAGCAACATCAGGTTGTCGTTTTCCGGTTGCGCGCGCTTTTGAGTGCTTCTGTTTGGCTTTTCAGTCAAGCGCGCGCGTTTGATCGCCCTTTGCTCGCCTCCGAAGAAAGGCAGGTGCGAAAGCACGCCTCTGGACACGACGCCTTGTCGGCGGGCGCTCCGTTGACGTCCATCCGCTCGTCCTCCCCGGAACACCGCGTTTGCGCACCAATTGATTCCCCGGCCCACGTGTTCAACCCCGGTGCGTACGGAATCCCGGGCCAAATCCCCAGTAGCGCGCCACCACAGCGACTCAGCGGCGGAGGAAATCTCCTGGTCGTCGTCGTTTAACGCGTCATACCCAACCGGCGTTTGAAAGTCTTTGTCAGACTGTTTACCCATACGCCTTTTGAACAACCCAAACAGAAATCTTACACTAACTTTTTCTTTTTGACTTCGTGTGCCTACCGAGGTGGTGGGGGTCACGCCAAACCCTAAATCCGTTTCGTCGTCCGTTGCATCATCCGGGTGGTTTTTTGTTCTTTTCGACTCCGCGACGGGCGCGAACAACGAAACTTGCGTGCCGTCCAGGAGCCCGATGATATCGCGTGACCGTGGGGCGTAGCAAAAAGACAGCTCTTTACTAGCTTTCACAAGCCTTACCGTTTCCTTGGCGTTCTGGGAGACTGCGTGTACCGAAGTCCGGGTCGTTTCGTTCGCCCCCCCGTACAGCGAGAACAACGACACCGAACAATCCAGCTCGTGAAGCGCGATTTCCCGGCCGCGGCGCTGGATGCTCATCACCGCAAGTCGCGTGCCACAAGGCGCGAACGCCAGAAACACAGGGTTGCTCACGGGCAACGTGAGCTCGTTTAAAGGGGACAACTTTGTGGGTTTTGAGGGACCGGCGTGACCGGCGTTTCTTCGAGCGGCGTCTTTTTCGCGATCGGGGCGCAACCGTTTTTTGCCAACCGTTTTGTCGCCGACGTCGTTGGTTCGGTTATCAATGGGCACCAACTCACCACCCACCGATGCGTCGCTGTCACTTCCATCGCCAATACCGTTACCTTCGTTAAACGTGCTCGCGCCTACCGCATAGCCCGCCGCGGTGGAGTCCTCATCGCCCATCTGGTCGTAGTGGCTCCACCGCTCGCGTCGCTTGTTGTTTTTATTTTTTGTTTGGTGGCCGTTCACGTTGCGCTCGCGGAGCGTCACGGGGGGGGCGGCGACCAGAATCTTGCACCCTTCCGGGGCGTCTTGCACTACTGCTAGAAGTTCACCTCTTGGGCTCCACGTGAGCAGTGACGGGACTAGAGTAGCAGGACTCGGTGTTTCGTGCACTACGTAGCTCCTTCCTCCGCCGGCGACCGGGTCGCACGTCAAAACGCGGTGCTGATCCGCCACCGCGATGCGGTCCACGCCGTTCTCGCAGTGGCTCAGCACGTGACGTCTCCACGCGTACAAGTGGCGCCACGTGAAGTTCCGAGTGATTAGGTCCTGTCTGACGAGCGATGAGTGCGGTTCTTGTGCTCGGGCAAGCGCGCGCCAAATGGAACTCGGCTTCATCGTGTCGCGCAACCTTCGGCACGTCATGCCCAGCTTCGCCACGGACGGGCCGTCCAGCAGGGCGATGATATCGCTCACTACGGCTTTGGGGAGGGTCGTGAAGTACCCGTCGCCGGAGTCATCTCTGGATCTTACCTCGTGAGTTGAGGTTGTCTTCCCAGAGTCACTCCCGGCGAACCCGAGGGGCTTTCCGACGCGTCTCATTTTACCGCCCCGCGAGATCCCTTGGGGAACCAGACGACGTACACGCGAACCCCCAGGTCCCGCACTACCCGCGGGTCTTCCACTACTCCGTCCAAGCGGAACCCTCTCCGGCTAAAAGGACAAACACAAAACGGTCCGGCGCCCGTGCGCGACCTTCGTTTGACCGCGGGGTCGACCGACACAGACACTTTATTTGTGAATTTGACGACACTATGGCCACATTCTTGAGTCACAGACCGTCATGTTTTTTTTGGTGAATAGACGCTAAAACGCGCGGAAAAGGACTGAGAAGAGAAAGAGGGAGAACTGAATGACGAGCGAGTACTAACTGTCATGTTCGTGCATGCATCACAACATAGGTAAGGTCCTAAGGTTCGGAGCTATCGTTCTCAACTTAAAGCCACGAAACACTGGGACTCATTCGTGTGAGTATATAGTCGACTATATGAAGTCGAGTAGATAGACTCTTCATAGTTAGACTGAGGCCGAGTATTCGCGCCTCAGTCTAACTTTCATCACTCCTGACTCCCGATGGCGGCCCCCGCGTCTTGCGTTTTCTTCCCCTCCTCCCCCCCAGAGGGCGGTTGCTCCAGCGCGTCGTACTGCAGGTTGAAGTTATCTTTCCTGACTCGTTCCCAGGAAGACACGTCGAAGATCCAGAACGACCCGCGTTCGCCCACCACGGTTTTCGAAACCGGCTCGGTGCCTTGTACCCGCGTGAGCCAAGCCTTCAGTTCCTTGTGAAAGCCCCACCCGCGCTTCGCGAGCTCGTCCGCGGCGAAAAGTCTCGCCTCATCCCCTGGCGAGCTGTAAAACACGTAAAACAGGGTTTCCGGGGTGAACTTGGAAAACGCCAACGCGTTCGGTCGCTTGGTGTGCACGGCATAACAGGCTGGTAATTGTAACTCCAGCTCGTGCCGCGGCGGTGCGTCGCTCCACGGTGACCCGAACGTCTTGTGCAGCGGCTCCGGCGAGTTCAGGTTCAACCCGAGGGTGGTCAGATCCGTGCCTAACGCCAAAGTAGTCAAATCAGGGTCACTCATACGAATCACGGAAAGCAAACCGATCAACCCGAACCGATCCACGTCGTTGCCGGTGCCCGCAGCGGCGTCGCCCGATCCGTCGTAAGACCCGGCGTAAGGTCCAGCCTGCCCCGGGAACCCCCCAGTGCCGTACCCCCCCGGTTTACTCATCCCACTCTGCCCCAAACTGGGGAACCCAGAGTCACCTGAATGATTACTCATAGAACCCATACCGCCGAGATGGGGAAACCCACCCGCGTTTTGTAACGAGTTGGAATTGGATTTTTGTTGTCCTCCAATTCCCGGCGCGTTCGCACCGGGCCCAACCCCCCCAGGTCCCCCACCCAGCGCGGGAAAGTCCTCGTTCTGCATCGTGAACTCGGGGTGCGGCTTCTGCACGCCTAACACTCCATATCCATCAGCGGAGCCCATGCCGTCCATCCCACCGAACAAACCGCCGCCGCCCGACGGGAAATTTCCAGACTGCATGCCCATACCCATTCCCATGCCTCCTCCGAACTCGCCCCCCATGCCGCCCATGCCCACTCCGAACCCGCCGCCTCTCATCTGCCCTCCACCAATGCCCCCCCCAGGCCCGCCTAGCGACGGGAAGTCGTTCAAGTCGAAGCCGGGCGGCGCCGCGCCGTTGACGTCGCCGGACATGAACCCCAAGCCACCTGCATTTCCAAACGACGACAGGTTCGCGCCGCCCTGTTGTTTGTTGATCATCGCAAGCAAGTCAGCGCCGCCGGTTCCAGGCTGCACTCCCCCTACCTGCCCGCCTTGCATGACGCTCGGTCTTGGGAACGAGCCGGCTTGCCCGGCCTGCATCATGTTCGGCGCCCCTCTCGGCGCGCCCACCATCGGCATGCCGCCACTCGCCTGTCGCTGCAAACCAGGAGGCGCGCCGCTTGTTTGTCTGCCTCGGCCATCAAGAGACCCCCTTTGTCCCCCCGGGCCCATCGGCGGGTCGCCCCCGAACGGCGACTGCATGTTCTGCCCGCCTCCGGGGCCCATGCCCATGCCGCCTGGCTGCATCTGGCCCGGAAACGCATTGCCCGGCGGTCCGTTGGGCCGGCCGTACTGCGCTCCAGGTTGTCCACCGCCCATAGACGGGAAGCCGCCGCCACCCGGGCCGCCGCCGCCGCCCGAGAACGTGTTCTGGCCGTTCAACATAGTAAGCCTACTGTTGACCTATATCTTCTGTGTTCTTTTCTTTTCTTTAGCTCCCGACGCCCCCCCGCGTTAAATGTTTTTTTTTTTTCCAGATGTTTATGAATGGTGGGTCCGATCGAACCGCTCAGCCATCTGAGGGGGGGCCAAAGAAACTCTCTCTGCGAAGGGAAGGGGAGGGGAAGGTTAGGGGTGATTTATGGTTTAGGGTTGATGTGTGGGACCGATGTGACCGCGTTGGCGAACGCGCGAGGCAACGATCGACCGCCCCCGATGGATCCTGTTATTGTCATCCCGACTCCTGGAACGACGCGCGCGGAGGTGCGTTTGCGACGCGTGTGACGTGCTGGACGACCTGTGCGACAAGGCTACCGCACTCCAACCGTGTCGAACGACCACATCGTGAAACCCCAGTGCCCAAATAACGTTCGCATCGTGTGATCCACGTCGTTAACCGGATCGAGCAGGCGACGCGATTTGAGTTCTCGCCTCCAATAAGCAGTGCGTGAAAAGCGCCATTGTTGGTCCGGATGTAGGGACGCACCTGCGCGTACTGCCGGTTTACTGACAATAACAAACCTTCCTTGGATCCGTTGTGTCACGACAAAGTCAAAACGCTTGACTACCTCCGTGTAGTGCGCTCGACCGCGCCTATTATGAAGCCCCCGCGAGCCAATGGCGAGCGAGAAATCCCCGCCAACATTCTCGAGAAAAACCCGGGCACGAGTCCCTCGGATTGGCGAGTTAATAACTAAAGGGATGATTTCTAGTCGATCTCCACCGAGTTCTGGAGTTCAAAGGAAAAGCGGCACTCTGCCCTTGGAAAAACAGTTGTTACCACCTTCCCTCCCACAGTCCCGCACGCAATCTTCTTCCCTCCCTCGGATTCCCACCACGGCCTCGTCGGGACACGCGCTGCTTGTCGACTGGTGTCCGTACCCGGTCCACGCGTGTAATGCCGGCCCAGAAGACTGACCCCGCCTCCGCGGTGGACACTTTGGATCGTTGCGTTCGGATCGTGCGAGCAGATGCGGAGGCGAGGAAGCAGCTCGCCGTGCGCGCCGCGTTCGTGGGCGCCCTGGCGTCAACCACCCCGGATATCGTGAGGCGACCGAATGATAAGCACAATTGGACGCCTGAGAAATTGGCGTTGCTCGCCAAGGCCACCACCGACCGTCTGCAGTCCAAAGATGAGCTGCACTGCGTGGTTGGGGTGTCAGATTTCAGCGTCAATGTTTCGTACAAGAAAAAGAGCCTTGTGTACCTCACCGCGGATATTGTTCCTGCGTTGAGAGTGTTAACCTACGCGAGCCTACCAGCCCCGAAAGACGAGTTTGTGGAACCAGGAAGTGACGAATCAGGTGAAGCCGAAAGAGTTGAAAAACCAAGCGACGCGAAAATAGTGCCGTCGCCAAACAATGACGAAAACAAAAACCAAATCGAAGTCGCGCTTCGAGCGTTGGACGACGACAACGAGACCTCCTCCTCTAAAAAAGAAAAAGAGCAACTCGCGGTGACTCGTTCCGCGCGGCTCCGTCAGTTCCTAGCAATGAAATCCGGAACGCACTGGCACGTGGCGCACGACTTTTCTGTTAATTCATTTGGCGTCGCACCGGCTGGGAATAAGACAAATAAAAACACTTCTCTGATGACGTTCGAAAAGGAGAAAGTGATGTACATCGCTTGGAAACATTCCACTCCTGAATTATCACTCCTGGAATCCTTAGGCATCGTCGCCGCGGACGGTGCATCGTTGAGATTAGCCAGGAGAACGTTTCTGTTCGTCACAGGGCTGTACTCGGTTTGGTTTTCGCAGATGTGCGGCGAGGATTACGAGATTTCTAAAAGTGGAAAAAAATCTGACGGCGTTTTGTCGAGCGTGGAAACTCCTTTGACAGAACAGCTTTGTGTTTTGGCGCCGAAACTGGCGCCGTTCGCGTTGATCACGCTCATCATGATGGGTGGGAACTACGCCATGCAGTTGGCCCGAAGAGTTGGGGCGAGAGTGCAAGGGAAGAAGGTAGGTCATAAGCGTAAGGTAGTGTAAGACGTAAAACAAAAATCTTGTGAGCCAATATTTCAGTTGAGACGTCGTAACATGACATCAAATGTCAATTGAAATGTCCCCCCCAACCTTCCTCGTCACTTGTGGTCCGCGCATCGTCAAGGGTCGACGGCTATTTAGATATGGGGTCTAGCGATGTGGGCGACTGGCATCTCGCCGTGGTGCTGTTCATCGTGCAGCTGTCCATCGGTGTGTGCATGCTGCTACGCGACTCGATTCAATTGTGGTGGCTGCAGGCTCTCGGATTGGTGGATCGGTCGCGCTATGAGCTCGATGCGCTGGTACACGAGAGCGGAAAGCAAATAGTGCGCATTGGGAACAAGGCGAAGATGGCGTTGAGCAAGAGCACTGAGGAACTGAACGCACACGATGCGAGTACACACGAAAACGACGCCCCTTCCCCCCGCCTCAAGAGCTTAGTGCATCAGACGCAAATCAGCAAAGTCTTCAAAAAGCTGCGGGTCGACGACGGCGCTAATTTCGCCAAGCTCGCGCAGAAAGTGTTGTTGAAGCCCGGGCGGGATATCAAGCACACTACGAAGGCGGAGAAGGCCGTGGTTTCCGCGTTCCAGGAAACCTAAAAAAAGAGCGTCTTCATGTCGCACATTCGGTACGAGCGGAACTTCGTGCGATCTAATTCAGACGAAAAGTTAATCGTCCCGCCGAAGTACACGGCAGAGCGGGCTATGTATTTTTTACGGCCGGCAACACTTCTTTCCATTTTAGCACAGAGCGAACCCGTGGCAAGAGCGGTGGTCAACTCGGTTGGGTTGGCGTTCGTGGCGTCCGCGTTCGCGACGTTGGTGTGGTACGCGCACGTGGATCTAGGCACCGCATCTAAAGTGATCGTGGCTACTGAAAAATCCCTATCTCACGTGTTGAGCGGGTTCGGTTTCTTCCCCGCGTTTCTACTCCTAGGGCTGCTCACGTACGTCGTGGACCGGTGGCGTGATTTCCTCACGAACTGCCACACCGTGCAAGCTAGGTTCCACGACATCGGCGTGTCCGTGGGGGGGGCGGTTATCGATCCGCGTTGTGAAAAGACGAGAAGTAATTTATACAAACTTTACCGCTACCTCAACGTCGCGCACGCCAAGACGTACGCGAGCGTCTGCCAGCAGATTCCAAACAACCTAAGCAGGTTCGTGCCCCTGTGTCTGCTGACGAAGCAAGAGGTTTCATTGCTTGGGAAAGTGCCAAATAAATCCCGGGACGTGTTAATCGTATGGATTCGGAACGTTGTTGAGAACATGATCCGCGACGGCCAAGTCCGGGAATTGTCGATCGACTCTTCGATGTTCATGACTTTACGCGGCATATGTGCCAGGCACCACGACCTATTCGTCAGGAACATGCCCAACGTGTGGTATGCGGTGTGTAGTGTCATCGTGAACTACCTAGTGGTGCTGCAAGTAGCGCACGTCGCGTTGCAGCTGGATCCCACGACAGTTGTGGAAGAGGTATACGACGATGATAACAATCTGCTCTACACCCGCGCTACCGACCGCCGGCCCATTCTTTGGACGTACGTCATATGCGTTTATGTGTTTTCGTTCATGACCGCGAGCACGTACTGGATTGCGACGAGCATGATTGAGGTGCTTGTGAAGCCGTTCGCGCACGGTCCTGATGCGTACAACGCGGATGCGTTGTTAGCCTCCACGGACCGAAACTTGTTCGCGTCGTTGCGAGGGATGTTCGATCGAAGCGATGCTGATTCAAAACACTCCGCCGATTACCGAAAAAAAGTCGTGCGCCAGCGATGGCGAAACGCGATCAAAGCCGTGCTTGTGGGACGCGGGAAAAACGCACATACGCTGGATGTGGTCATAGAAACGAAGGATGAGGACACAGGGGAGTCATAGAGTTAGTATTTAGTATTCGAGATGTACCGCGGCGCGAAGATGGTCACATTAAATAAACGCAAGAAAAACGCCAAAACAAGTCGCCGATCGACGATTCGATCGAATCGCTCGAATCTTCAGTCGGCACAGTGTGACAGTTGTCGCCTTCATCACTCTCCTCTCCAGACCAGTCCGCGCGTGTGCTCGTCCGCGTTTCTATTGCCACTGTCACGATGACGTCTGTGAGCGTCGCCACGTGCGTCTCAATCGCGGGCACGAGCCCCGCGTCTCGCTCGTTCCGTGCGACGCGCCGAACGCGCGCCACGCGCGTCCGAATGACTCCCACCGCTGCGGTCGATCCGGAGAGAGACACGATCGTGGTGTGCGGGTGCAAGGAAAGGGTGGCGCAGTGCAGCGTGGACCAGCTGTCGAAAAACGCACGCAGCGCAGGCACCACGGTCAAGGTGTGCCTCCCCAACTCCTGCTACGTCGGCGTGAAGAACCCGTTGAACGCGATGGCCAAAGAGTTGCTGTACCCCGACCGGCCGATGATCGATTGTTTGTCCGAATTGGACGGAGTGGAAGCGGTGGACCAGACCACGGATGCGTATGCTAAAGTCTTGGCAGAAGCCACCGGCGTGATTATCGCCAACGAGTACGCCCCTGACGTGTTGGCGGAGACCAAGGCATTGTTAGCGTCAAAAAAAAATGGCAAGCTACCGAAGTTGAGACGCGTCATTCTGTTATCGCACATCGGCGTCGAACGCCGCGACGTCGACCCGTACAAATTCATGAATCGCAAAACCAAAGTCGGCACGGGCGTGATCGGGAAGGTTGCGCAGGATGGAGGCGCGCCGCTGGACAAGTGGTTCGAGGCCGAGAACTTAATCAGGGAAGCAGCGGGCGACGTTCAATTGCTGGATGATGGGAGTTTGCCTGAAGGAATAGATGCGAATTCTTTAGCTTCAAAGGACTGGACGCGAAATGATTGGACGTACACCGTGATTCGCGTGGGCGACCTCAGGGGCAACGGCCCCACGTCAGTAACCTACGGCGACGCCATGCTCACCCTAGTGGACAACGCGTTCGACGTGCGGATGCAGGACATCGAGATGGAGGAGGGTGACCAATTCGACGGGTTCACGAAAAGGTTGTCAGTCGCCGTGGTGATGAACCGCATGTTGACGAGCACGCAAATCAGAATTCTCAACAAAACGTTTTCTTGTATCAGCACCGGACCGGTCGACAGGGAACGCAGGAAGGGGTGGGACGTGGCGAAAGGTAAGTCACCACCCGCTTTAGAAGATAAGGTGGTTGACCAGGAAATCGCACCGAAGGAAGAGGAGGTTGGGGATGTGGAGGGAGCGCCCGCGCCCGTGCCGACGTAACGTTGTACAGAAGTAATGATGATGTTCTATTTATTTGATAACATATTATATATGAAAGCTATTACTATCCTGCACTACTTATGCTTCTTACGCTGACGCTCTTGGACTGGCGCGCCGCGGCGATTGCGCGACGCCCACGTTGAGCAGCTTCTCAATTTCGTCCCCTTCATCGCCTTCACTCATGTCCACCCTTCCGTGTAGAGAAAGCTTCCCGCGCGCGTTGGATTGACTCCGCTCGTCCTGTTCCTCACCGCACCACCCGCTCACTTCTATAATCAATAAAGTAGACCAGTACCCGTACAGAATCGTAACCCCCGCCACGGCGAACCACCCGGCGTACCACCGCAGATCGGAGAAATTTTCAGGTGCTTCGAACGTAGGCTCTCTTAAAGTTACAGACTCATGGAAATAAATCTCACCAGCAGCCCATAAAGTCTGACTCACCGCCCACAGCAATAAACACAAGTAATTAACCCACTCCACGTTCTCGTTGGTTTCGTACACCGCCGCTGTGAGGAAATCAAAGTGCAGTAAGAGTAATATGGCTGAAAAGAACGCCCAACTTATTTTACTCGCAATCGCCCAGTGGTCATCCTCCCGCACGCAAAACTTGGTGTAGAAGATCCAGGAAAAATCCTTCACGATCCACACCATAATCGCGACCGACTCGTAGTCGTCCCAGGTTTTGAAGTAGTGCGGCATTCTTGGGAGCACGCCGATCATCTCCATCGCGCCGACATTTTCGTCGTCGACTTTTTGTGAATTTTCTTTGTTGCCGTTTTCCACGTCGGTAGTCTGACTAACTGCCCCATACCCTGCTTCCTTGTTATCCCTGTACCCTGCTTCCCTGTGACCCGCACCACCGATCCCTCGCCCCGGCTGCGACGACAAATCACTCGGCGCCGCGCTTGAGTGCGACCCGGATTCGCTGCCCCCCCAGGAGTTGCCCGAAAACACACTCGACCCGCCAACCGACCCGCTCGCGCTCATCCGCCGCGTGTGCTTCGCCACCAGCGCCGCAGTGAGCGGGTTTTTCCCCCACGCCTCTTCGAAGATTGGCGTGTGCCTTAGGTACGTGAAATACAGAATCTCAACGCACAGCGCCATGAAGAACAGGGCTAGGGAAAGCAACTTGAACGCCATCCAATCTTCGCGCTCGGCACCGGGGCCGCGAAAATGCGAAGTCGCCCGCACACGCGCCTGCCCGAACTCCATCCACATCCAGCTCACGTTCCCGCTCGCCCAAAGCATCACGGCTAAACAATGCGTCAACTCGTGCGGCGAGTGCGTACCGATGGAGAGCTTGTAAATCACCGAGACGAACACCAACACCGCCGCTACTACCCCAATCTCTTCCTCCTGACACCACGCGTAGTCTACCAACAACCACGCCGCGATGGCCCATTTGTCCGCCCCCCGGCCCCGTGATGCGTACGCGCGTACGTGATTAACACCACTGGTAGCGCGTTCCAACATGGTACGACGGCGGCGGGGACGGGCGGCATCTCGCCGGGACGAGTGGCCGTGACGCGAGTTGTGCTTCATCGGACGTGACGGTAATCTCTAACGCGTTTCCGAGTCACGACTACGATTATCCGACGTCCGTACTACCACTCGCGGGACACGACCCACGCGTCGTTCCACTCACGCCGCTTCGACTTTCGAGTTGCAGTGTCTCGAGGCGGGGTAAGACCCGCGCGGGCCACCACCGAGTCACCGTGCGCCGCAACGACTGGGGCGGAGGTGTCGACGCAGACGCGTTTGTTGGAAACACCTTTTTCACTTTTTTGTACTACTGTCGAACTGGGAGATCGACTAGAATGACGAGTTAATAGACCAATGATTTCGACAACAGTGTCTTTGCGAAAAAAACAGAGGACGAGTCGGACTCATCGAGACGCAGTTAGCAGTCGTACATGCATGTATTAAAACAACTCCGCTACGTAGTCAGGTTCAGCTCTTTGGCCATCTGTTCTTCGTCCGATAAATCCGCGAGCGGGTCGTCGTCGTTGTCCAACCTGTCGCGGTGCGTTTTGAGCATCGCGGCGAGGTCATCCTCCTCCGCCGCCGTCAATTGGTCGCCTTGCAGTCCAGTACCCTCAGCGCCTTCCTCACCTAGAGTCTCTGCTAACTGCACCGCACGGTCCATCTCGATTTCCTCTCCACCCTCTCTAGCTCCAGAGTCGAGGAAGAACCCAGCCACGGCGTTTGCGTCGTCGTCGCCGCCCAGCATTGAAAGGGTTTCGTCGCGAGCGGTGATTGTTTCTTTCCACAAATTGGATCTGCACGCCGCGAGCTCCACGCTCGCGGCTCTTGGATCCACGGTTCTGATAGAATCAGGCAGGTGTACGAGCAACGGGGCCGGGCAAGACGCCCTCGATGCAGATCGCGCAAGGTTTTCCGCACGGCGTCGATCGCCCGCCGCGACGCTCAACGCCGCGGCGCCTCGGACGACTTTCAGAAAGTCGAAATAACTCGCCACGTACAGGCGCTCGGAAGCTTCTTCCGAGGAGTCTGAGTTTTCTTGACTTAACCTTGAGTCATCTCCTTCGTTATCGTCGTCAAACGGGTCCCCCGCCATGGCGTTTTCGTAGCTCCTCACAACCTCAGTGAGCGTGGCGGAAGGTTGGAACGCATTGGAGACGCCGGCGTTTAGTTTCGCGTTGTTCCCGGTGTCAAACCTCGGCACCACGGCGGGACCGCGAAGGTTGGAACCAACAGACACCGGCTTGGCGACGTCGTAGAACGTGCTTATGCTCCCGGCGACAGCCTGTAGGTGTGCGAGAGGGTGGAAGGTACAGGGTGAGGGTTAGAGTGGGCACAAGTCGAGTAATAACTCAAGAGCTTTCGTAATAAACAGAAGAAACCTGCGTGCAAAAAACTTCTCAACACAAAAAATCCTAAAAATGTAGCCCTCAGGCACAACGCCAGGAGACGCTTAAGTTCACATCCTGGCGATGTATAAAGAGGGAAGGCTCTGTAGTGTTTCACAGAGGTGTCCTAAATAAATCCGACGTCGGTATAGCGCTTTTGGAAAAACCGCGAGAGCGCATGGACGGCGCAGCGCGGGGGTAAGAGCGCAACGGGAATGCCCGTAGGAGGGAATGCCCATAGGAAAATCTTGACGTGTTGTCAGAAGTGACAAAAACAAAAAAACCTCAATCACTAACCTGTCGTTCAAACGCTTCGTCGAACCCCCCGATCCCTAGGGCGGCTTCGAAAAGCGGTAGATCCTTGACGCCGTATTTGCCCACGATGTTTGCTTTCTTTTTATGGGTTAACTCGTCATTCCCTGAGTCATCGCCACCAACGCTTACGTCGTCAGGAATTTGTTTCGCGAGTAAACGAATCAAGCACACGCGGTCGTTCCCCAGCGCCAGCGCAGCGTCCCGGCCCGGTGTGTCGTGAACTCCCGATTTGTTGTTGTGGTCTGGGATTTTTAAATTTTCAGCAGCTCGGCGCATGGCGTGCCTCGCCAGGACTCCAGTCGCGGCGGCGGCGCGCGTCTCGTCCGTGTTTCCATCCGCACCTCGGCGGAGCGCCGCCACCGCAAACGCTCTGGCCACCACCCTTTGCGCGTCTTTCGCGTCCTGTGATTTCAGAAACGCTTTCTTCGCGTCGCGTCGCTGTTTCTTATCGCTGGGGTACGTTGAAGTGATGGCGGAAATTGTAGCGACGAATTTGTTGGACGTCGCCTTTGCCGCGTCCATCGCCGAGCGCAAACTCTTGTCCCGGGCGAACTCAATCTCGGATTGAATTCCAGAGTGTTTCCCCTCCGCACCACCCGCGAGCTCACACGGCGCATCGAATGAGGCTCTTAACAGCCTGCGATGCGTCTCACGTGCGAAATCGGCGAGTTTCAGGGACTCGTTTTCGGTGGTATCAAGTCTCACGCGTTTAACAGACGCTTCCGTAATGATTTTTTTATTTTTTTCAGAGACGTGCGAAGTCGTAAGAATCGAGCCAGAAGTACCCTTCGCGTCGTCAGTCACCTTTTTAACAACCAATTTGCAAAAGTTGTCAAGGTTCGCGAACAGCTTAACCCGTAACCCCGACCCAGCGGGGAGCATGGCCACCGCATCGCGGACCGCAGAGCTCACGTCTGACGCAGTCCAACCGGATGACGAGGCGGATTCTTTTCGTTCGCGAGATTCGTCATCATCGCGCGTCTCGCTCGCGGTCGCAAACTCCCTCAAGTGCATCGCCACCCTACTCGCGAAGACATCTTCCTCTGATGAAACACTACCCGAAACTGAGTTCTTCTTGCCAGAGGGCTCAGCCAATGGCGCAGCGGGTTTCCGCTTCGCCGCGGGCATGACGAAGGTTTTCTAATCTATTTGTTTTTCTCTCTGACCAGTGCGGACTATCGAACCTCTCGATACCACTAGTTGCGTCTCCCGGCTTGCCGTCCCGAACGCTTGGCTTTCTTCAAGTTCTTGGCCTGCGTGGAGAAGGTGTTGAGTTAGGGTTAGGTTCGGTAAACATTCAAAGCGCGTTGAAGAGGAGAGAGGAGAGAGAGGCGTGCCCCAGATACCGCCGCCATTGAAGAAAGGGCGGCGGGGCGTTCGATATTGTTAAAGGTTATCGAAAGCGTATCGTCCTCCCGTCCACGTACCTTCTCCAGGTTCTTTTTGAAGTCCGGGTTCGCGGGATTCCGCAGGCCCTGCCCCCCCTTGCGGTTCGCGAGTTTCAACGCCACGCGAGCCTTCTTCCCGAGCACCTGTTTCTTCGCCGCCGCCTTTTCCTTTTCGATCTTCTTCGAAGCTTGCTTCAAGTTCAAAACAGCCCACTTGGGCTTGTCTTGCGGCACGTAGTACTTCTGCTTGTGGCAGTCGTAGTTCTTCAACTTACCCATGGAGGTGGGGGTTGGAGGGGAGCGGCGAAGCGCAGAACGCTAAGCTAAGCCCCGCGCGGTGACTTGTGAGACGATTTGGCAATTCCGGAGAACTGTTTCGTGTTGAGAAATTACACGATGAGACTGTCTGACTGTTTGCTCATACGATGAATATTTTGGAAGCGAAAAGAGGTTTTTCTCGTCAACACGCGCTTACTCAAGGCACACAAAAAAAGTATCTCATGGACACGTCGCTCGTATCACAACATCTACCTCGACGATCACGAGACGCCGCTCGTGTACTGTCGTTCTAAGCTGAGACTAATAGCAACTAAATACTAATAGCCTGCGCGGCGTCGCAAGCTCTCCCAACCGCATCATTATCTTTTCTATCCAGCGTATGCTTGTATACCATAGTAAAACGCTTACATGCCGAACACGGGGGGGAAGGAGCCCGGGGCCTTGGAGGCGCACACCTTGCCGTCCCTGGTACCTTCGCACTCGATGTTCTTGTCGTCGGAGAGGAACGCGACGCCGCCTTTGGAGGAGGCGATTTCGCACCCAAGGAAGTTCTTGGGGAACTCGCAGATGCCGTCCGTGACCGTGCGGGAGCGTTCGAAGTTGGCGCTGGAGGTGAGCGCGCGCTTCTTGTCGTTCAACTCCTTGTTCGCTTCGGTGCGCGCGAGGAGGTCCGAGGTGAGGTCCGCCTTGGCGGGGAACGCGGGCGCGGACACGGCGATGGCGGCGGCGAGCGAGAACGCGGCGGCCTTTTGCTTGTTGTTCAGCTGGGCCGCGGCGCCGGTCGCCTTGACCGTGCGCACGGACTTGCGAGTCGCGGTGAGGCCGGTGCTCACCTTGGAGGAGAGCACCTGTTGGGGTGAATTGAAGGGACACGGGTGCGATAAGGGGGAGAGTGAGGTCAGTCACGAGACCGGGGCAGGGTGGGAAGCAATCACGCCTGTTGTTCGCGGACGGACGAGATTTGGATGTGATGATGCAGGGTCCTTCCGCGCTTCGATCGACGATCCACGCGCGCGCAAACAAGGCAACCGCGAGTAACACGCACCGTGGAGAAGACGGTCATGGCAGCCATTGTTACTGTGTAGTAATTTGCGTGCGGTGCGGGTGCGGAGATGCGGAGGGAGTGGACTGGAAGGGGTTTTTGTATCGAATAATTTTTGGCCAATCAGGGCCGCGCAGTTTCTGGAAGCACATTTTACGAGTTATAACTCGTCAAAAATCCCCGATGATGACTGTTTTTTTTTTTGGCTTTCTCATTTTGATGGAATCGAGGAAGCTGCTGAAGACAAGTGCGTTATGAACAAGTTTACATTTCACGTCTCCCTTCGTCGCCTCCCTCCTCCCTCTCTTCACGCATTATTCCTCACCAGACCATTCCTCTCTCAAGCCGTGCGCAGCATCGACGCGAATGAGACGCCCCACTGCGAGGCCGGGGCGGCGGGGGCCACTACAGCATCCTCCTCCATGGCGGCGGCAGTTTCAACAACCACGGGCTTCTTCACAGTCACGGGCGCGAGCTTGGCGGTGAGCTTTGCGTTCGCGGCGCGGACTTGCGCGGCGCGTTGTTTGAGAACTGCCTGCGCTTCCGCTTCCGCTTGCGCAGCAGCTCTAACTCTGGCGGCGTAGGAGCCGCCAGGTGTCACGTTGGCAGCCGCAGGATCATTATCAGGCGTCGTGACCGCGAAGTCGTCCTCGTCCATAGCGGAAGGGGACGTCTTCGTGGCGATCTTCGCGAGCGCCGATGCGGGCGCTGAAACCGCGCGCCGCATCACCGTCGCGGGGGTGTTCACCGCGGCTCTTTGGGCCCAGCTGCCTTCATGGGTCTTCATCACAGTCGCACTGGGCGTGAACGCCGTGGCGCTGGCGGAGAAGTTCCCCTTTGAAGAGAGGCGCTCGGCCATTGAGATTCGCGCGGGAGCGTTTTCGGCGGTGTTTTTGATCGTATCGATGCCCCCCGCGAACGGCGTCTTCAGGGTCTTGCTGACTGTTTGCCCCAGGCCGGAGAGCGCGGAGGAGAGCTTGTTACCGAGGAAGCTGCCTACTGGAGTGCCTACTGGTGAGCTGTTCAAGCTGGCGGCTCTTCTGCGGCGCCTGCACCGTTCCCTCTGCGCCTCCTTCTCCTCCTCGAAAATAAAGTCCCAATCTTCCTTCGAGGCTTTGGCCTTGAGAAGCGCCCAGAACACGCCTCCTGGTGTTCTTCTTCTTGAGCCGTCGCTCGTCATCTGCCCGCCCGCGCCTTCGATCGCGCCGACTTCAATCGCAATCGAGTTCGCATCCACCACGCCGATGACGTCGATGGCGCGGCGCATTAAAGACTCCTTGGGTTCGCCGAGATCCCCGCACAGGTCACGCGCGGCTCGCGCGACGTTCACCCCTGGGGCGCCGGAGTTTCCCTTCCTGCGGTGCATCTTCATGGGGGGGGAGATGATGTGCTTGCGCTTCTGCGCGCCTGGTACCAGCGCCTTGCCGGGGGTCTTGTGCATCACATTGGAGTTCAACTGTGAGAGGGCGTTGATTTGCTCAGATTCAGACTCGTGCGCCACAGCTTCCACCGCAGCCTCGGCGGCAGCCTGCGCAGCCATGCCGCCCTCACCGTGCGCGGCGCGCGCGGCGAGGCGCGCTCTCGCGGCGGCGCGGGCACCGTCATCATCGTCGTCGTTGATCATCTCCTGGGAATTTTTGGGGGCAGAAGAGGAATGGAAAGGGGTGGGGGATGGGTGGGGTCAGTCGTTGCTCGGACAATTTGAACCACGACGCGTGCGTGGAGGCTTAATTCACGGACTCATCCGAGGACCTTCTTGAAGAAGAAGCGAGATGCGCGGCGCGTCGTTCGGGGTAAGCGGGTAACGCGACGTACCGGCGGGGATGTCAGGTACGAATCCAGCTCCTCCATGTCGATGTCGGAGAAGTCCTCTGAGGCGTGCGATGCGTCCGCGGACATTAACTCTTTGACCGAACGAGATTGTCGTGTGTGTTTTGAGAATGAGCCTCTTGGAACAGCCGAAGAGGGCGCGTTCGTGTTGCGAACGGGCGCGGCGCGAGCGGGTAGCTGGCGCGGGTTTGTGAAAGCTCGTACGGTCGAGTCGAGACCGGGAGCTTGTGCTTTGACGGCGGCGTCGAGAAGGCGCGCGCGTGTGTGCCAACTCTCCGCGTCGACGGCCCAATAATTCAAACAACACGTTTTACCTCGACCTGCCGAAATCGATTTTGAATTTGTCCCTTTTGATGACGGTCTAACTCTTGAGTCAAGTCGAGGACAGCATCTGCTGTGCTAGCTAGATAAAGGAGAACGATGGCATTCATTGCCGGTGCACTGGAGCTTGCGTGGATGGGCGCGGAGGCGATGGAGGGCCTCGCAAAGAGAAAAAACCTGATGTCTGATTAATAATAGTGTCACCATCACCG
>MDSY01065858.1_pt1 | contig 21311 bp, 12 predicted proteins | sample 811131 | NCBI WGS metagenome assembly MDSY01 (sample SAMN05326643, study PRJNA326480) | marine metagenome | isolation source: seawater | place: Atlantic Ocean: South West | collected 2010 | reverse complement strand
TTGAACTCCACAGAGCACTGCGCGCACTGCAAAAAGCCTTTCTTGCCCATCGTACGTCCGCTTTGGACAGGGGCGAACGCGTGTGATGAAGATGAACAAGTGCCGTTTCCGAGGCGGCGGGTGCGATGTCCGAAACCTAAGCTACCTCGTGTGTTGGTGTCGCGGTGCGTTTGGAGTGCGGGGAAACCAAACTTGGTCGGTGTCTGTGACCCGAGTCTGTGTGTCAAGCCGCGCCCCGGCCGACCGCTCGAACACGCGCTCGCGGCGACGAGAACGGCGGCGGTCGACAAGGCGGCGGGTAGCGCGGCCATTACTGAAAGGTGCTCTTTGGCAAAGCATTATTTTGCGTCGAAAAAGGACATCTGCGTCGTGCATTTTCATAAGAATGCATTTTCGGTGCGTTTCTGCAGCAAAAAGATCGTCCAAGAGATCGTGGTTTCCCGCGTTTCGCACACCGCGGCTCGTCACACCTTCGCACGCGATCCGACCCCGTTTGGTCCCGCACGCGACTTTCTTAAGGTAAGTTTATCTAAACGTACTTACTCGAAACGTTGCTTTCATCGCCAAGCCCGGGATCATCGCGGTCAAACTGTGACCCCCACGATCGCGTCACCTTCGCAATTGGCGCGATTCATCTTGACGGTTTTTCTGACGATCGCGGTGAAGCGATCGCTCTGTAGTGTTCCCTGCCGTCCTGAAACTGACCATTCATCCCTCCCCCCCCCCACCAGACTCCTTTACAATGGGCTACGACGACAGAAGCGGTCCTTCCCGCGGCGGCCGCGGCGGCGGCGGCCGTTCGTCGCACCCGTACTCGCGAGGCGGAGGAGGGCGCGGGGATTACAACGAGGAAGTTATTGAGATCTCGTCCAACCGCTTGTACGTGCACAACCTTTCATGGAGGGTTTCGTGGCAGGACTTGAAGGACCACTTTCGTCAAGCGGGCGAGGTGGTGCACACCAAGATCCTGACTGAGGGCCCTGGCGGCCGGTCAAAGGGGTGCGGCATCGTCGAGATGGACACCGTGGACGCCGCGGCGAACGCCGTGGAGATGCTCAACGACACCGACCTTCAAGGCCGGAACATCCTGATCCGCGAGGACAGGGAGGACAACGGAGGCAGGGGCGGCGACCGCCCCGCATTCCGGGACGATCGCAGGGGGGTTCCCCTTAGAGCGGCGCCTGGAGGCGGACGAGACACGTGCAACAAGTGCGGCGGCGTCGGCCACTGGGCCAGGGACTGCCCGTCCGTCATTGACCTCGGCCGCGGCGGCGGCGGCAGGTACGACGACCGCCGCGGCCCCCCGGCGCGCGCGCCCAGACGCGAGCCCCGCGAAAGGCGCGAGCCCCGCGAAAGGCACGCGCCCGGCGAAGAGGACAAGTGCAACAGGTGCGGCGGCACCGGGCACTGGGCCAGGGACTGCACGCAGCCCGACACGCGCGAGAAGCGCGTGCCGGGCGCGGATGACAAGTGCAACAAGTGCGGCGCTACTGGCCACTGGGCCAGGGACTGTCCCACTGGTGGTGGCGGTGCGAAGGCGGGCGGCGACGCCCCCATGGACGGAGCCAAGCTGGACAACGACCTCGACACGTACTTTGACGGCGCCAAGGCGGAAGCCGCGCCCGCGGCCGGGGACGAGGTGATGGCGTAAGAGGAGGAACTATTGATGACGACAAAAGAGACTTCACGCGGTACTGAAGTGACTTGAGATCGAGGGAGAGTCAAGACGGGCGACGTGGTGTAGCGATGCAATACACACAACCACTTTATTTCTACTGCATCTATTTCTCGCAATCATTCTCAAATCTACCCCGTTGCGCACCTCGCCGAATTCTTTTTGCACCCCGGGTACAGCTGCCGTACATCCGAAAACGAGTCATCCGGGAAGCACGCGCACCGCACGCGTCGTTTTCCCGCGACGAACGTGACTTCCTTCCGTGGGCGGAGTCGGCTATCCGCGCACCACACCTCTCCTCCTTTTTCCGAGCTCCACCTAGAGGCGCACGCCGGGAACGTCGAGGCGCGAGCAGCTTCGGTTTTCTTTTGTAATAACGCGCGGGCCACTGCAGCGTCGAACGCACGCTTCCCGTCTGTTGGCCTCGGAGTGTAGCTACCTTGAGACGTACTGCTCATATAGTTCTGATCCTTCCCGTCCTTCTCTTCCTCGTTCTGCTCCTCTAAATACCAGTACCCCCCGACTAAAAACCCGACTCGTTTGTATTGGTTTTCTTCGTCGCTCTTTTCGCCGCGGTAAAATTGAGCCCACTCGTGTAAGGATAGCATCGCCGAGTCGCTCAGTCCGCCCACTGAGTCTATTAAACCTTCCTCTATGAAGTCTCCCGTGTGGAACGCCCTCGTTGCGTCCCTGCCCGCGAAGAAGTGGTACCCGCCGTCTGGGCCGTAATGCCGCGCGCCGGGTGTCACGTCGAATACTTCTCCTAAAATTGAGATCCAGATGGGCGACCCAGCGGGTTGGCCGACGTGTTGTGCCAGCTCGGACTGCGTAACCGCACGTAACGCAACTTGAGGAGGGGAGGTAGGATAGATTTTCGTGGGAAGTAACGATTGAAACGAACTGAAAGGTGTTAGATACCGCGTCGCCGCGAGGAGCACCAACACCAACAAGACGGGGAACAGCGGGGTGCCCACAACTCGTTTTCTTGCCTTCCGCGTCGACGCCGCGCCTGCGTCGTTGGGTCCACCGGTGGCCTCGGCTAAGGCGACGGGACGACGTCGCATGCCGCCGCGGTGTTGGTGTGCGGCGGTGTGCGTGGACGTGTAGGGTGCGCGGGAGAGGATCCTCTATGACTGGTGACTACCTCGGCGCTACAACTAAATGAAGGCCCATAGGCTAGAACGGAAAAGCAACGACGCGAGATTTCAAAAACCTCAAGTGACGCGGGGGGTCAGACCTGCCGACGCACGGCACACATACCCGCGTGACGTTTCGTGTCGCTTCAATATCAGGACACACTCCCGCGTCTCGTTGACGCACGCTCCGACAGCCGCTCGCGCGCACGCACGCGTACGCGCGCTCCTCTTTGGACTTTGTCGCACCGTCTGTCGCTTCTCGATTAATCGACCGTGGGCACACGCCTCACACGGCGTTTCCCTGACTCCGCGTGACGCGCCTGGACAACCTGTGGTGCCTCTGCGATGAGCAACAACCCGAACGCGCCCGTGGGGCTGCGCCTGAAGCAGCGATCCGTGCTTTCGTTCAACACCCCCGGCGGCATGAGCCGCGCGATGAGCCAAATGCGTGTACTGGGCACCCCGGGGGGCCCGCCCGGGTCGCAATCTCAGGGCCCGTCGCAGGACCCAGGGCAGGGCAACGCGGGCGCGCTGAGCCAGCCCATGGGAACCGTACCCGAAGCCCTTCCCTCCCAGGGCCCTTCAGGCATGATGAGCCAGGGCATGGGTGGCATGGGTGGCATGATGTCACAAGGCATGCAATCCCAAGGCCTCCCCATGTTCACCCCAGATTTCATAACCCCCGTGGACGCGCAGTTCGCGTGCAACTACGACCCGAACGAAAAGGAAAACAAGGGGCCTAGGAGCCCGGTTCATTTGTCACCGATGCGAAGCAAACGCCCGCGGTTCGGGTTCGACCCGTCGCAGCTGTCGCAGGACTCGCAGCTGGGGAGCCAGCCAGTGGGGAGCCAGCCCGTTGGGGGGTGGGGCGTGGGGTCGCAAGGTGTGACTGAATTATCGGGCCGAGGCGAGAACAGCGGCGGGGGCGACGACGCGTCTGTGTTTCGCGTCCCAGCGCCAAGAGCGCCCACTGGGGGAAGAGCACCGCTACCTCGCGCGGCACAAAGCCCCCCATGCCTTCGGAACCCATTCTTACAGGAAACAGAGCAGCCCGATGAGACTCCGGCGCACGCGCGGCTGAACGGCGCGTCCGCCGCGGCGCTGGCTACCATGAGCCGACTGCGCGCCGACTTCGTGGACTGCGGGACAATAGGACGGGGCGGTTTCTGTAAGGTGTTCAAGGTGATTAGCAGGCTTGATGGGTCACAGTACGCGGTGAAACGCACGGAACGCAAACTCCAAAGCGAAAGGGAAAGGCGCGAAGCGCTGAAAGAAGTACAGGCCATGGCCGGCTTGGGCGGCGGTCAGGAAACAGGAAGCCAACACATCGTGCGTTATTTCGGGTGCTGGATGGAGTACGACCACTTGTACATCCAGCTGGAGCTGTGTGAAACCACGCTCAATGCGTTGTTCAGCCAGTGGATCGAGTCAGGGGGGGATGAAGGGGGGGATGCTGGAATGGAAACGGAAACCTACGGACGCGAGGGAAGCATCGGGGCGAACGTGACCTCCAAACCTGCGCCGTTTTCCGAGAGTGAGATCAAAAAGGTGTTGAGACACGTCGCCTCTGCTTTGGCCTGCGCGCACGCCCGGAACGTGGCGCATCTCGACGTGAAGCCTGACAACATCTTAGTGAAAAATGGCGTGTACAAGCTCGCGGACTGGGGACGAGCCGCGCCCGTGGACGGCGTGGGGTACGTCGGTCAAGGTCAACAAGGCGAGATGAAAAAGCCCACCGCGACGTCGGTATCGGTCGAGGAAGGGGACTCGCGGTACCTCGCGCCTGAGCTGCTCCGAGGCGACTTCCACCCGTACGACGGAAGGGAACGTCAAAGCCCTTCGCCGTACACGTCAGACCAAGTGACTGTAGTACTGGAGTCACCCGTCGCGGGCGGTTCTATGTCGTTCAATTCCGCGTGCATCGACGACCCGTCAAAACCCAGCTGGTTCATCGGCCTGGACCGCGCGGATGTGTTTTCGTTGGGCGCCACCGCGTTTGAGCTCGCGTCGGGGGTTTCCTTGCCCAGCTCGGGTGACGGGTACCAGGCGCTTCGCAACGGAGAGGCGCGGTTTGAAGCAACTGGGACTGAGGGTGAGTCCAGATTCACGAGTGGGCTTCAGAATTTAATTCTCTCAATGGTCGCCGCGGATCCCGGTCAACGGCCAAGCGCGGTGGACGTGCTCCGAACCGTGAAAGCGATGGAACACACTTGTACCGGTGATGGCAATATAGCCGGTATGGATACTCCCTCGCGCATGGACTCCAGTCTAGGCGGAGTCATTGGGTTGTTCTCGCCCGCGGTTCCTGATAGCACGATGAAAGAAAAAGGAACTGGGGAGAAGAGTCGGCTGGGAATGGAACGACGGGACGGCGGCACGCCCTCGCGGCTCGGGTTCGGCGTCACGGGGAGGTGATGTAGACTGTTTGCATGTACAAGGTCTAGGACAACCTTTAGATACCCCTGCTATAGAGAGAGTTGAGATGTTTTGATTTCATGACGATTTGTGTAAAGACTTGTGTTCGTGTCCTTAGCTTCTTTTTCTTACCTTTTCGCAGCTGTCCTTCAAGTTTGAATCTGGGACGCGCCAAAAAGTCAACCACTTGCTCCAAGTCGATTCAAACGGCGACGCGCGGTGTAGCGTGTATCTCGCGTACGCCTCCGCTGCGCCGAGGCGATTGCGTCAGGGTTTCACTCCTCGGGGGCATGACGTCGTCGGTGCGTTCGAGCGTCGCGACGGGTGACCTCGATACAACGCCGCGGCATCTTCTGCCCGAAGATTTGGCACGAGATGAGCACCACTACGACGGGCAGTTTGTCAACGAGGACGACGTAAACGGCATCCCCCCCCAGTCACCCGCCTCACCCACGCGTCGTTCCGACCGTGCCTCCGCTGCTGCGGCCGCGCTTAATCGTCTGGACCTGAAAGAAACTGGAGTGGATCAGGGTGTGTACGTAAGCGAGCCGCACTTCGCCCCGCCGAGGATGGATGAATCTCATTCGGCGTTCGCGCCTGGCGACGAACGAAAACACAAAGAGTGGGACACCTCGCTGTTCACCAAGTCGCTCGCGGTGGGTTCGTCGCCGTCGTCGCACAAGCCTTCTACATCATCCAGTGGGTTCGTACCTTCGCCCGCGGAACGCCGAGCCGCGGCACTGGCGCTGGAACGCTCGCAGGCAGTCCAGGAACCCATTCAGGAGGAAACTGCTGTGGAGGAAACTATCAATAGCAGCGTCGTGAGCGTGCGCAGCGTCGGCGCGTCACACGACGAGGAAGTTTTATTGGTGGACGACACGGATGACGAGAATCATGATTACGAAAAACAAAGCGAACACCACTCAACGCACGACTCACACGACTCAACACAAATCGACGCCGACATAATGGCGGCTTTGATGGCGGAAGCGATGAGCGACGCGGCGCGGTCACGCGACGGCGCTGAAGAGTTATTCGCGTCCGTGTCATCAAGCGCCCAGGGGATGGAGTTCGTGCGACGAGGCGCCGCGGCGGTCGTGCGCGCGCAAGAAGCCGCCCGAGCCTCAACGGACTTATCCGCGTCGACGTCGTTGAGGAACTCGGTGAGTAACTCGAAAGAAAGCTGGTCGATGAACTCCTCGGTGCAGTCCTCACCACGTAGGAGGTCATCGCGCTCTGTTTCCGTGCGCTCCTCCACGGCGACATTGCCCGCTACGTCGCCTACGCGAAGCCCCGTGCGAAGAAAGGATCGAAAGGATCAAAGAACGGCGCACCTCACTTTAAGTGCCGAGGAAGCCGCGGATTTGAGGGTAAGCGTTGAATCGTTAAGGGCGTCGCTGGAGAAAGGGACGTTTTTCCATGAAACCGACGCGGACGAAAGCGCCGTGGAGTGCGCGTCGCCGATTAAAACAAACGAGAGTTCGTTTCTGAGAGAGAGTCGATCACCGCAGCGGTCGTCGCTTCGGTCACCGCCGAGGTTGTCGCGTGACAGTGAGACGCGCAGTGAGACGCGCAGTGAGACGCTTGGCTCGACTCATATATCGACCCTCCCCTCTCCTCCCAACCGGTCACCTACACGGCACCGCAGCTCGGTCATGTTCCAAGACACGCTGGAGCCGTTGCGCGCGTTGGAGACCAACACGCGCGATACCGACAAAGTGTTTGTGGCCAAAAACCCGGTGTCCTCCCCGAGCTCCGCGCACATGACGCCCCGCGCGGTTTCCGCGCGAAACGCGATGGAACAAAGGCGCAGAGCCGCTGAGAACGAATGCAAAGAAGCCGCGGCGGCGCTCCAACAAAGAAGGAAAGAAGCGGGCGCGGAGGCTTTGGCTCGGTTCTTCTCTGCGAAGAAGGATAAACAAAATGAAGTTGACTCAAAAACTTTACGAAACCCGTCAAACCCGAGGACGCCGCTCCGGTTGAAAGGAGGACCTGGAACTGTCGTACAAACTGCTGCTGAAAGTGTCGGACACAATATTGTGACACACCAAAAGCCCTCGCCCAAGCCGTCTCCCTTGCCCAAAGTCGCGATGCTTCAACCCGGGCAGCGGCAGCACGCCGGACTCAGCGCGGCCGCCGCGGCGGCGCAGGCGGCGAAGGACGCTGTTTTCGAAGCGTCGCGCGTCGCGACAGCGGCGGCGCGAGACAGATCTCGTCGTCGAGGGGAGGACACAGCGGAACCGCATCAGTCTCCTCTTCCTCGAGTCGCGGTGTTGGGTGATTATGAAGCAGCATCGCATGCCCGGGATACCCTTCACGTAGAGGCTGCCGCACAACACGCCGCCGCGTCGATAAAAAAGGCAACCAGATCGGCGGCGGCGTACTCATCCGCAAAAGAGACGATCGTGTCACAGGATGAAATGCCCTCTCGCTGCTCACCTGCTCCGCCGCTCCCGAAAGTCGGCTTGTTCGATATTGACCAGCGTAGTCACGTAACTCGCGCTGAACAAGAGGCCATTTCTGCTGCGCGCGAGCTGACTGAGGCTGAAGCGCTGGAGGCTATCAAGTTAAGAGCCGCGGCGGCGCGAGCGGAGGCGAAGGCAGCGAAAGCGGCGCTGGACGCCGAAAAGGCGGAAGCTGCTGCTGCAGAGCTTTTTGAGAAGAACAAACTTAAAAACCGAACATCGGTGGAGGATGCGTTTCCAAGCTGGTTCGGAGTCGTAGGGGATGAACACACGGATAGTATCCGTACACGAAACGTCGTGTCCGGGTTCGTAACGGGCGCTGCGCAGTTGACCGAGACGTCGAATGAAGGTCATCTCGATGAGACTAATTACGATGAGAATAACTCTGAGACTGATTACTTCGCGTCCCCCGCGCCTTTGTTTGTGTCTCAAAAAGCAAAGCCTCCCACGCGCCCGCCGCTGGCGAAACCGAACCCAAAACCCGAAGCGATGTGGATCGACGTCGGGGGGTGGAGGGACGCTTCAAAGTTAGGCGTCCCGTCCGGCGCGTGGGGTGACACGGGAAAGAACAACCCGAAACACCCTCCCGTGTTGGGTACGCACGCGGTTGAACAACGGAGCTTAGCCTCAGTCGCGGCAGGAAGAAGAAATAAAGCAACAACCTCGAACGTGAAAAGAGTTGGTGTTACGCCTCAAGGAAGAGATCAACACCCCTCCTCCGTGGTGCCGATGTACAAAAGATCCGCGAAGCTTTCCAACAAGAAGCTGGTGAAGAACGCGCTGGCGCACGTGTGTCTCGCCGGGGCGGCGATGAAAGGAATGAGGGATACTGTGTTGGGAAAACTAGAAGACGTGCCTGCTTCCGTCGCCACCGTGTTCGTTATTCTGTTCAGAGAAAACACGAGCCCGCACAGGTTCAAGGCTCTGTATGCGCTTGTCAGGGATGAAGAAAACGAAAAGGTTGAAAAGTTGCAAAAGATTCACGGGACGGGGCCTTCGTTCGCCACGCTTTCTTCGGTGGACTGCACGATGAAGTACGACAGCGGAACCCGGGAGTTCAAGCCGCTCGCGACATCTGCGGTGGGGCCGCAAACAGCCGCTGTCACGTTAGTGAAGCGGTGAGGGGAGAGAGAGGAGAAGGCTTTTAGGTAGACGCCGCGAATGAGGTGATGTGAAAATTGCAATGCCGAAAAGAATCGTCCAAGAAACAAAAACAACGACACCACTCAATCAGATCACTCCGCGCCGGCGAGATGGTGCGTTCCCGGCTGTTCCTGGGGTGGATGTTTCTGGGGATGTGCGTCGGTGCGGTCAGTGCGATCCGCGCGCCTAGCGCGCCTGGTTGGCGCACCGACTCCCCTTCCCCAGATGTCACTCCGTCCCCGGATGTCAAAGTCGGGATGTCCCCCGACTCCAAAATCGGGATGCCAGAACGCTACACCCCCGTGGGTTTCTCCACCGCAAAAGGCGAGGCGTCAGATTTGCGCCGGCAGGAACTCCCCGGGTGCCACCTGCACTTCTTCCGGCACGTCTCCAAGGCCGCTGGTACCACGATGCGTTTCATTTTCGACAAGCAGGTGGGGATGGGGGAGTGGGAGTTTTTGCCCATGTGTCACTACGGGTTTAGGGAAAAAGATTGGAAATCTACATTAGATGCGTTCCGCGCCGCGGCAGTGGATCCAGAGAACGTGAAGCGAGGCACCGGTCCAAGGGTGATCGTCGAAGCGCGTAACGAGTGGGGCGCGACGGAAGCGTTTGAAGATGTCATTCTGAAGGACTTGAAGGAGTTGAAGGAACACTTAGCGGCGCTGGGATGCGGCGTGACGACGAGTTTATTGTTTCGAGAACCGGCGCGACAGTACAAAAGTTTCTGGATGTACTACATTCAGAAGTTGAGGGACGATGCTGACCAAAAGGATTTGAGCAAAGGGCCTGAAGCGTGGGGCGAGTCCTTCGAAGAGTGGGCGGCTAATATTCCTGATCTACAGCTCAGGGAACTGTTAGGAGACAGGTGTACGCCCAAGCTGCGCGAACCAATTTTCGAAACTTATTATGACGAAAACCAAAAAAAACGAACCCGCAAAGAAACCAAAAAACTTCCCGAGACGTGCAAGATATCCAACGGCGACCGGACCCGGTTCGAGAAGCTTATAAAACAGATTAACGTCGTCGGCACTACTGATAAATTCGACTTGTTCTGGTTACAAGTCGCGGACAAAACCGGGTTCCAACACCTGGAGTATGTTCCTTCGAACAAGAAGAAGGAATTGAACGAAGTTGAAAGGAAAGACGCGGATGGCGATACTGAACCTGATGTATCTGGTCTTTCAACCGCATTTGTAAACGACCGGTGGGCGTATGAGTTGGTTGGCAAAATGCGAGACGAACGGATACAGGAGGAGTGCGGTGATAGAGTGGATGATAACGCTGATCACTCTGATGCGTCAGATACGAAGAAATGCGATTTAACGGATCGCGAGGAAAAGTTTTTGGAATTGACGAAAAAGTCAGACGGGTCGAACGATGGAAAGGTTAGAGTGGGCGGGATAGGCCCGCCGTCTCAGTACATGTTCGTCCCCGCTGACCCCGTTTCAAACACTCAGAAGCACTGGGTAAGGCCTGATTTTTACGTCAAAGATCCGATTTGCAAAGGCTTCGGCGTCGAGTTCAGCGCGCTCGTGTTTAAGAACAATTCGGAATTTAAGTGCGACCGCGGGTGCTCGTTCGATTAGAGGGGTTTGAGAGGGAGCGGGAGTGTAGCAATCTAGCTAGCAAGTCTACACGCTTCCGTCTGTCTTTATTACAAGTAGTACTCGTACAACACCCCCAATATTGGATTCGAACCGAATCTGATTCGGTTCGCTCATTTCGCAACTTTCACAAAACCCTTCTTCTCTAACAGTTTAACGTCTTTCTCATCCATGTCCTCCGGCCGCAAATTATGGTCGTGGTCCGCGTCGAAAAACAGCAGAGGAAACATCCCGAGAATACACCCCACTGAAATGCCAATCACCGCGCCGGCTATTTTTATGAACTTTGCGTTGAAGTGCGAGGCTTGCCTTCTGGATAACTCAGGTGGCCGTATGTTTAGCCATGACTCGGTCAACGTTTCAATCTTCTTTGAAAACCCGATGCCCGCAATGTCGGAGAGCAAATTACCCAACCCCGCCGCGGCCATCGTGGACAACGCCAGCGCGGTGCCAATATACATCTCTATATATTCCCCCGCGATGATCATGATCGCGTTGTCCATGAACCCGAAACCCACGAACGGAATGGCTTGCGAGAGGAACAACGCTTTTTTCTGTAACGACGTCATTTCGTCGTCGTCGGATGCGATGCCCAATGAATTCAAATCCAACGCATCCGCTTTGTACCCCCGCTCCCCGAACCGGATAAGCACGCGGTCAAACTCCTCACGAGTAAGGTTCTCGTCGCCGTCGAGGTCGGCTTCCTGGAACAACTTTCTGGTTTGATTCTTGGTCAGTCGCGGTTTTTCTTTCAATAGCGCTTTCAGCATCGCGGCTTTTTGGTCCTCGCTCATTTTGTCGACCATCGTCGTGGCACCGGGATCACAGTTCGGGATTTTGTCCACATCTTCCTGTCGCTCTAGAGTGCTTGCGGAAGTGCTTTGGAAGGTCCTCTTGTTGAATAGCAGTTCCGACCGAACCAAAAGCCCTTTGCCGACGGGAGACCCGAGCGGAGAGAACCACGCGTTTGAGGTCGAACGATGCGTTGAATGATGCATGGAGTGGCTTTGGACACCCCACGGCTTTGCGAAACAACCGGCTGCTGGTCTGTGACAGCTGTTTTCAATCACAGGCAGTAAGGGACGTCCTTTGGTCGCCATGCATGTACTGTTCGCCCTGGTAATAGCCAGCCGCAGCGAGGCTACCAATCGATCCGAACACTCACGCGCAGCACCCATCGCGAAAGGGCACGAGGGGCTTCCTGGATTATTTCCCGAACGGACACCAGGCTCCGTAAAAGCAAAGGCCCGGACGCGTCAAACCCTAATCACACACGACGGTTACGCGACGACGACAAACCACACGACACAACACAAACACGAACACTTAGAGCGAAGCTGGAAGTGTCAAGCCGAGGAGGGGACCAACGGAAGAACCGAAACCCGATGGAAATCGTTGTTGAATTATTTTGCGAAGAAAAAAAATAAAATGAACGAGTTCAACGATGAGAAATTATTATTCGGTGCGTTTTCATCTTCACAACCTACTACCACACTTATGGTCCGTACACGCGCACGACCCCTTCCGCGTTCCCCACCGCGAACGAGGTCTTCCCGAACTGCTCGTGTTCCGCACCTGATCCCCAGCAGGCTGCGGTAACGGGGGCGTGCGCCACGCCCATTCCGTACCCGCGCACTGCGGCGCCCGCGTCAACCACCGACCTTCCATCTGCGCCCCACTCGCCTATCGTATCGCCCGAGAGTGAGTCCCAGGCGCGCACGCACTCTCCCTTGTCGCCTGACGCGCTGAGAACTAATCGTTTGCTGTCGATGCCTAACGCGTGCGGCGCCGCTGCGAAAGTAGGCGCGGAAGTAGCCACACGTCCAGCACCGTGACCAACACTGTCCAGAACGTGGGCGGCATCATTGCTCGCGACGTACGCGGCGTCGCGGTGCGCCCGCGCCGGTTTCCACGGCGCGCTGTACCCTTCGTCCTTCCTACTCCACGCGAACACGTCCCCGCTGGTGGAAACCGTGAAGATATCGCATCCCACGTGCGAGGCGTATGACCACCTCTGGCCGGGTTCTGTGGCTGCTAAGCGAGCAGGTCGGTCGGAAGCGGGCGCTCGGAGGTCAAACACGCGCGCCCCGTTGGACGCCGTCGTCGCTAAAGTTACGCCGTCCAGCGCCAGGGACACCGAGTTAACAGACGACGCGCCCGGAACACGCAACGTCATCACCGGCGCGACACCTGCGCTGATTGTTCCGCCCACGGCGGAGGAGGCTCTTCGCGATCCTCTTGGCGCGACCCGCGAGTCCCACAAATGCACGTCACCGCCCTCGCCCGCGGCGGCGACTAAACCTGAACCAGGTCCGCCCGCCGCGACGCACGCCAACTGCCGCGGCGTCGCGTTTGACGTCGAGACGCTGGAGAACTCGCTCCCGCTCGCGTCGTCCGCGGGCACGGCAAGCAACGCGCCGAGTTCTCTGCCAGCGGCGAGGTCGTACCTGGCGACATACCCCCCCGACCCAGCCGCGGCGACGAACGCCTCGACGCCAACCGCAGCCACGGCGGCGATGCCTTCCTTTGGGCCGCGAATTATCGCCGCCGGCCGGCGGTTACCGGCGCCGAAAAGACGCAAACACCCATCTGCCGTCGCCGTCAACAGCGCCGACGGTGGGGTTACGTCGTCCCCGCCAGTTTCGCCTCCGTACCCAACGAAACATACGTCGACAACTTCTTTGCGCAGCTCCAGGACTTGGGAAGGCGCGCGGCGAGACGCGATGGCGGCGATGGCGTCCACAGGCGCGGCAACCGCCGGCTGCGCCGCGACGACGCCCGCAACCGCCGCGTCGTCAGAAGCCCCAACCGCCTGCACGCCTGGTACCCCGCCGTATCCCCCGAACGCCGAGGTCACTGGTGGGTTGGAGTGTGTCCGTTGAACCTGTCCTATGACCGGTACTGAGGTAGTAACACCAGACCCCCCACTCCCACCAGTGCTCGTGCTCTTGGTCAAATCGACGACGTAAAAGCCATCTTCATCCATTGAGCCGCGCATTTGGGGACCTCGTTGAGCGGTCGCCGCGACGGCGCTGTAGTAATCCAAAGCAGCTTGCGCATCTCCGCCAGGCAATGGACCCGACATATTCTGAGCAGATATATACTGCATAGGCGCGGGTATCGGGGGCAAGTCTGCGGGAAGCTTCGCGGACGGGTCCAGCGCCAACCGCAACGCGTACCGCTGCAGCTCGGCGACCCTGAAGTGCAAGTCCGCCTCTTCCCGCTGCAGTTGTCTTTGTCGCGCGGTGAGCCGCTCGGACTCGATCGCGCGCGCGGAGATGGCTTCCCTGCACTGTCGTAGCTGCTGTTCAACAGGCTGTAAGTTCGCGGGGGTGTTACCGCTCGCCAGCGCCGCGTCCATGGCGAACTCGCCTAAATCCATTGATTGCGTGAATCCACTCAAAGACGACCCGCCCGGTGCGCTCGCCGCGCGCTTTGAGATTTCGCTCACTCGCCGCCGCGTCCTCTCCTGCGCCTCCATCTGCTGCTTCAACTCAAGTTTCATCTTCTCGGATTCTTCCTTCTCTTGTCGCAGTTCCATTCGCTGTTCGTCTAATAACGCCTTCTGCTCTTCAAGCATCGCAGTGAGCTCCATCTGTCGCTGTTCCGTTTCAGAGATAGTATTACCGCTGGAATGAGCAGAGTTTCGCGCTTCATCAATATCCCGCTTCGCTTGCGCCATCAACAACTCCATCTGCGCTTGTTGCGCCTTATGCGCGCCCTTCAGATCTCGGGCCCACTGGGGAGTGGCACCCCCAGTCTTGGGCGTAGTTGGGATCCTAGGTGGGATCTTCGCGGAACCGGGGGTCTTGGAGGAGTTGTTGAAGGATTTCTTGACAGAAGGACTTACCCCTGGGGTCTTGGCAAGTTTCGTCGGAATGTTAACATTCACTTGTTCCGTCATTTCGAAATCCTGCGCTTCGAACAACCCGGGCACAGTTTCGGTGGGCTCAAAGTCCTTTGGGTCGAACAAAGTGGCGTCGAAACCGCGGCGAGTGGGGGGCTGTTTGGGAACCACATGCTGTTTTACCCCATGGTTCGTGGGGACGATTACTTTCGGCGAAGGCGCCGCCATCGGCATCGGCGCCGGCGAAACGCCGTTACCTCGCTGCGTAAAGTTCTGCAGTGGCGTCAGGTCCATGGTGGGTGTGGCCAACCGAGGCAGCACTTTTGTAACCCCGAACCCGCCGGCGTGCGTTTCCGTAACGTCGTCAACCACTTTCAGAGGCGTCAAGTCGTCCATCGTGCGGTTCAGGGAGTCAAGCGCGTCGTCGCCACCGGTGTTTGGCGACGGCTTGAGAGATGTTCCCTGTACCGAAAACGGCGAACCCAGCGACGGCGCCGCGGGCGTCTTCGGGTCTTCCTTCGCATTCGATTCCATTTGTTCCTCCTCCTCCAACAAAGTGTCCTGTTCTTCTGATACAGCATCTATGTCGTGTGCAGCACCCAAGACGTGCCTTGGAATCGCCGTGGTCGCGCTGTTGAGGTCGAAGTCGTCCAGGGCGCCGTGTTCGTTCTCCATCTCAATCTCCGAGGCGAGCGCGCCCGAGTTTTCGTCGCCGAATTGGTCGTTCGTCGTGACGGGCACGCGGGGGGGGGGAGGGGGCATCGCTACGGTGTCGAACGCCCCGGTAACGTCCGCGCTCGGCTTGCCCCTCGCGGATGGGGGGGTTAACAGAATCGTGTTCACCGCGTCCACCGCGCTGGTCACGGCGTCGTCGCATTCGATTTCACTCGTCTCTTCCGAGGGGGTCTCAGGTTCGAGTCGAGGCTTCCCCCCCCTGGTTTTGGACGCTCCCGCGGTTAACGGCGAGCGCACATCCAGCTTACGCGTTCCGAGCGAGCCGCGTGCGGAACCCGGGGCGGACTTCGGGGGGACCGACCCGCGCTCGGGGTTGTTCTCGTCTCGTTTGGCGAGCGCTACGCCGGGAGATCTCCAAGGCGCCTTTTTCGCAGACTTCGCACCGGGCGTGACACGGTCCGCGGTCGACACGGGGGCGATGTCGGACTTACCGACGTGGCCGGAGGGCGCACCAGCCACGGGGGGTGAACCACTCGCCATATCGGCCACCGCGTGCAGCAGCAGTGCGGGGTGCAACGGAGAAGTGCGAGAGAGGGGTCGAGGGGTAAGGTATGCCAACAAAAAAAAACGGAAACTGAACGGTTATTTTTTTGGCAAAAATGAGTGAAGATTTTAACTCAAGAATTCTGGTTTATACAAGTGCTGCGTTTCTATCAATCAATTCCCTAGCGTGCATCCCCCTCCTCTATCAACAGGTCCTCATCCTCATCGTCCAGGTCGAAGGGCGAGCCTTTCCCAAACGCGCCTAGGGGCGCGATCGGTTCATCCTTGGCGATGGGGGTGCCATATTTTCCAGCCAAACGCTCAGCAATCACCCGGCGCACATCCGTTTCAACCGCCTTCAACATTTCCGGATTCTCGGTCAACGTCTCCATCGCCTTCTCGCGTCCCTGTCCCAGCCTCTCTTCCCCATAGGAGTACCAGCTCCCCTTGCGATCGATGACGTCCATCTCATCCGCGGCGTCCAGGGTGCACCCCAGACCCGAAATGCCCCTACCGAAAATCATATCAAACTCAGCCACTTTATAAGGCGGGGCTACTTTGTTCTTCGCCACTTTGCACTTGACGCGCACGCCTTCGTCGTCGGCGCCCGCTTTGCCCTTGATGATTTCCTTCCTTCTGATGTCTAACCTCACAGAGGCGTAGAATTTCAACGCGTTTCCACCGGTGGTGATCTCGGGGTTGCCGTAAATCACGCCCACTTTTGATCTCAACTGGTTTAGGAAAATAATAGTCACTCCCGCTTTCGCCGCATTGACGTTGATCTTACGTAACGCCTGGCTCATCAGCCGGGCGTGCGCCCCAACTTGTACCATCCCGATTTCGCCCTCGATTTCGGATCTGGGGACTAACGCGGCGACGGAATCGACGACGATTAAGTCAACCGCGTTGGAGCGGACTAACGTGTCAACCACCTCAAGGCCCATCTCCCCGGTCTCGGGCTGGCACACCACGACTTCGTCCACGTCCAGTCCCAATCTTTGGCTGTACTCGGGGTCAAACGCGTGCTCCGCGTCGATTAAAGCCACGGTACCGCCAACCTTCTGCATCTCAGCCATGGCGTGGAGGGCTAGGGTTGTTTTGCCACTGGATTCAGGGCCGTAGATCTCGACAATCCTGCCTCTCGGCATGCCACCGCCCAGCGCGATGTCCAACGTCATGGCCCCAGAAGGGAACGTCGACACTTTCGCCTGGCTCGCGCTCCCCAGTTTCATGATGCTCCCCTTGCCAAAGTTAGCGTCGATCTCCCCAAGCACGCGATCCAACGCTTTCTTCTTCGCGTCTTTGTTCGCATCAGAGGGAGGGGCGGTGCTGGGCGTCGCCGCGACAACTTTCGCGGGTGACTTAACAGGGGTTGCTTTCTTAGCAGGCGAGGCTTTCTTCGCCGCGGGTTTGGCCTTCGCCGCTGCCGCGGAGGAGGAGGAGAACGACGCGCTTTGCGCGGATTGCGCCAACAAACGCGACGCGAGAGATCCGGCACCGGCAGAGGAGGCGGACCCAGAGGTACCCGAGGTATCGTCCGCGGCGGCTCTCGCCACGGCAGAGCGCGCGAGTCTTCCTTTGCCGAAAACCGAGGCTGCGGCGGGGGTCACGACATGCGTTCGGCGCACAGAGGCCACGGACGCGGCGGGGCGGGCAACGCGGAGACCCTGTTGAGGAAAGACGGAGGGAAGAGTAATGGGGTCAGCGAATGGGACTGACGTGGAGCGATGCCCAACAGGCTAGGGATCGTCGGCAAACAATCGATTTAACAAGAATTTGCTCACACACGACGCGATCTTGAAGATCGCACGATCGAGGTACCCGCACGTACCTTCGCGAGGTCAACACCCACGAATCCGCCGGTGAGGGAAACAGACGACATCCTATGTACACTTTCGGAAGCCAACTTGCACGCACGATGCATGAGCGCGCAGGGTGGAATGATTGGGGGGCGACGTGGTGATCGAGAAGTGCAAATTGGCTGGGTGGCGGGAATTCTTGCGGACACGACAACTGGATTGGTTTGAGAATTTCAAGTCAAGTTTGCGAACTGAAGCACTCTTACAACTCTCTCACGCGCTCACTCGCCCAATGCGTGACTGCTACACTGCTCACCAGTGTCCTCACTACGTGTCCTCGTCCCCCCCTCAAAAAGTTAAGCGGGCCTGTGGTAGTGGCACGTCACGAACGGCATCTTCGCGGTGACGGCGGGCGTGCTTTTCCCCCGCGTTTCCACCATCAGCTCCGTCCCGGCTTTCGCGTGTTTCTTCTCAACGTACCCCATCGCGATGTTCTCGCCTAACACGGGTGAGAACCCGCCTGAGGTGATTTCGCCCACAGCAGTGCCGTCGGCGAGCTTCACGACAGAGCCTCCTCGTGCGGGGGCACCCTTGCCCGTGAACTTAAATCCAACTCGTCTTTTCGTAACGCCGTCCGCTAATTGCTTTTTGATGGCGTCGCCGCCGACGAATGAGCATTCTTCGCGCCTCGACTTGCCGATGGTCCAGGTCAATCCGGCTTCTAACGGGGTGATTTGTTCGTTCAAGTCGTTGCCGTACAGACACAAACCCGCTTCAAGACGTAACGAATCACGCGCACCTAGCCCGCACATCCGCGCGGAAGGGTTCTCCAACAGCTTCTTTGTGAGCGCGACGGTGTCGTCTTTCTTGAGGGAAATCTCAAACCCGTCCTCGCCGGTGTACCCCGTTCGGGTGAGCCAAACCGGCTTGCCGTCAATCACCGTTTCGGTGAACATGCCGAAGTAGAAGGTTGACAAATCCAGGTCGGTTAAAGGTTGCAGGACATCGACAGCCTTAGGGCCCTGGAAGGCGAGAAGGCTTCGGTCGCCGTGCACGATGAAATCAGCGTCGCCTCCCTTCGCCTTGAATTCCTTCAAGTGCTTGTTGATGTGCGCTTGATCTTTTTCCGAGCACGCCCCGTTCAGGACGATGTAAATGTCGGTGTCGTTGATCTTGGTGACTACCGTGTCGTCGATGATCCCGCCATGGTCGTTGGTGACGACACTGAGAGTACCGGTGCCATCCTTCAAGCTCTTGATGTCCCCCACCACGATGCGCTCCGTGAACGCGACGGCGTCTTTTCCTCTGATTGAGGAACCGAGCATGTGCGAAACATCGAAGATACTCGCCGCGGAACGGCAGTGCTTAGTGGCTTCCATTATGCTGTCGCCGTACTGGATGGGCATGCTGTGCCCGGCGAAGGGGACCTGTAGAGTGGGGATGTGGGGGGTTAGGTTAGGGTTTAGGGCTTATTGAAGTCACCCCTATGGTTGCGAGAGAAGGTCATTGAACGGAACGGTCTCCTACCATCTTGCCCCCCATCTCGAGATGGAAGTCGTACAACGCGGTCTTCAGCAGGTTGGCGTCGTCGGCGTACGCGCGCGAAAACGGCACGAGAGCGGGCCGGGACGCGGCGCCCCATGCGGGGGCGGCGCGCTTGGCGAGAGCCTGGGCGGCGACGCGGAGCATCGCGCGTGGAGGTGTGACGCGGTCGTGTTGGATCAGGTTAGTATTGCTGACTGGATAGAGTGCCAGTTGTATGAGCAAACAGTCACGGCGTCGACACCCCATCGGGCACTCAACGCTTTCTGAGAATTGTTAAATCAGTGTCGAAAGCACGTCGCCGCCTTTGATGGCCTCCTCCGCGGTCTCCGCGGCATCTACAGCGGTGCGATTTCTGCCTCACCGCGAACGTCGGTATTTTCGCGCTCGCGGTATTCAAACTCAGCGTACCCACGCATGCGCTGCTTCGAACCACAGGTGTGAAGCATCGAGCTCACACTCGAAAAACACTGAAACAACTACTTCCGTGGCGCTGAAGGAGTGGGGCGCCGTTGTCGCCGCGCTGGCGTCCGGCGAGCAGACCGTTTTGTTCAGGAAAGGAGGCTTGCGGGACGTTCCGAGTGGCAAGACCAAAGGGTTCACGGTGAAATACAGCATGTTCGCGTTGTTCCCGACGAACTACCATCCGAACGAAAATGCGAGCGATGGAACAAACACCAAAGAAAAATTATCACACGTAGTATCGCCCGATATGCACAAAGGCGAGTCCGTCCCGTTGACCGTATGTGCTACCGTCACAGGCGCGTGGACCACGATGGATCCTGGCGTGTTAGAACTGTTGACAGCACACCACGTGTGGAGCAAAGAAACGCTGAGCTCGAGGTTGAAGTGGAAACCGGACGTTCCCATTTTGGTTTTGGAACTACGAGCGTTTGAGATTGATACCTCCAAAGACGGCGAATGCATTCTACCTCCCGATACCAAAAAATACGGCGGGTGCGCGTCGTGGGTTGATTTGCCCGAGGACATGTGCGTTCGGTTGGGGCAACCCTCGCTGAGTGATGACGCGTTCAAGGAAAAGCAAAAAGCACTGCGAGCAGCGCTCGGAAATGTGGAATACAGAAGTATCGAATGATGATTCACCGAGGGAAGAGTAGAAGTAGACTAGACTAGACTAGTTACTAGCAGGGTACAGAGAACACGAGTATTATTCGTAGCGAGCATCCATTACACAAGTTTTCGTATCTATGTAGACAATTTCCCTATCCTTTGTTTCTTTCTCATTCCCCTAACAATCTCCCTAGCGGAACTCATCCTCCAGTTGTCGGAACGACGCGCTCATGTCTTCGTGCAAATCAGACAGTTTCTTGACCACCGCCGGCTCGCCGTCCGCCGGGTCCTCGAACTTCTGCGACGCGACGCGGTACATCAGGTCGCCCATCCGCGCTTTGATCACGTTGTACGTGATCTTCGCACCCTCGCCGCCTGCGGTCTTTTCAACCGCACCGTTCGCCAGCGTGTGAAACGCGCAGATGTTTTTTAACATCCCGGCGGATTTATAGAAAGGGCAATACTTGTCGTACGCCGTGAAGCTGTTTTGCTGCAGGAAGTCTTCTTTCAGGAATTTAGCCGTTTCAAGGGTGATCTTGTCGCTTTCGGCTAAAGAGTCCTTACCAACGAGTTGCACGATTTCGTTCAGCTCGTCTTCCTTTTGAAGCACGTCTCGGGCGAGCGCGCGTAGACTCAGAAACTCCGAGTCAGTTTTCTCGTAGAAAGGCTCCAGGGCTTGGTTGTACTTGGAGTACGAAATCAGCCAGTTGACGGACGGGAAGTGTTTCCGCTGCGCGAGCTTTTTGTCTAAACCCCAGAATACCTGCACGATCCCAAGTGTCGCGGAAGTCACGGGATCCGAAAAGTCGCCCCCTGGGGGTGACACAGCGCCTACTACTGTGACAGAACCTTCTCGGTTCGGTCCGCCGAGGCACTTGACCCGCCCGGCGCGCTCATAGAACGACGCTAATCGCGCGCCTAGGTACGCGGGGTAGCCCGAGTCCGCGGGCATCTCCGCTAAGCGGCCTGAGATTTCTCGGAGTGCTTCTGCCCATCTAGAAGTACTATCCGCCATCATACTGATGTTATACCCCTGGTCCCGGAAGTACTCGGCTAACGTGATGCCGGTGTATATGGAGGCTTCCCGCGCGGCGACGGGCATGTTCGATGTGTTCGCTACTAGGGTAGTTCTTTTCATAATTGACTCCTCCGTGCCGTTGGGAAGCGTCATCGTGAGTTCCGGAAACTCCGCCAACACCTCAGCCATCTCGTTGCCTCGTTCGCCACACCCGACGTAGATAATGCCGTCGGAGTTCGAATACTTAGACAAGGCTTGAGAAATAACAGTCTTGCCGCACCCGAACGCACCGGGGATGGCGCAGGTGCCGCCCAAAACTGACGGGAACATAACGTCCAGGACGCGCTGGCCGGTCAATAACGGTGTGTTCGCGGG
>MDSY01062627.1_pt1 | contig 21312 bp, 17 predicted proteins | sample 811131 | NCBI WGS metagenome assembly MDSY01 (sample SAMN05326643, study PRJNA326480) | marine metagenome | isolation source: seawater | place: Atlantic Ocean: South West | collected 2010 | reverse complement strand
TATTTTGTCAATATGAACTGGATATTTAAAAACACTGTAAATACCACTATCATTATCATAATTCACTTCTTGTACTTCATTGTTCAATTGAGATAATTTTTTAAATAATGGTTCTTGTTGCTCAGTATTATTTTTCACTATTTGTTTAATTAACTCTTTATTTTGCGTTTTATGATATTCTTCTATTAAAAGTTTGTTGTTTTGCTGTATTTCATAAATTTCTTTTTCTTTGTTTCTTATTTCTTTTTTTTTATCGTAATTATGAAATAATTCTTTATGTGTATCCAACATTTCTTCATATAATTCATTTTCCAAATTATATTCTTCCAAATGTTTTTCAAATATTTCTTTGGCTTCTTCATCTTCTGTAAAACTAAAAATATTGTTCATTTTTTCACGAATGATAGAAGATTTGGAAACTTCACGATATTCATTAAAATAATGTAATTGTGATTCATAATGATAAAACTGACCTGTGTAGATTTTAATATTTAAAGGACATGGCTTCTCCGGATCACCACATATTGCTTGATAAAAATCTGATGTACTCTTAAAAATAGTACCAACTTTACGTTTACATTTTATACATGTTGGTTTTATATTTTTAATCATTTCCATTCCTTGTTTTTTGGAATCAGCATTTTTAAAGACCGCTTTTTTCATATCATGAACTTTCTTTTCGTATTTGTTTTTCATTTTGAAATATGCGTTTAAAGCTTTTTTTACCTCCATTTTCTTTTTAGTTTTTTCTTTTTCTTTATCTTCTTGATCTTCTGGAATATTTCCTCTAAATTCAATAGACGGTGTGTTTTCCATAAGAAAATTTGGTATACCATTTTCAGGAAAGTTCTCAATTAAAGTAATTGTATTGTTAGAAACATTTAAACTTTCTAAGTTGTCGATATTTTTCAAATCTATCATTTTTAATTTATTGTGTGCTACAGAAATATCAATCAGAGAACCTGGTAAGTCATTAATTTCTTCTAATTTGTTATGCGATAAATTTAATTCTTTTAAATCGGTGAGGTTTGCAATGTCTACCTTTTGCAAGTAATTTTCTTCTACTTGTAAACATTTTAATGAACTTGGTAAATTATCCAACGTGCTTAAAATATTTTTGTTTACTTTCAGTGTTTCAATACCTTCAGGTATATTGTATAAATTCGTAATTTTACCCTCCTCAAATATAACTTCTTCTGGTACACCCATATTCATTTCTTTTAATATAGAGAAATCAATGTCACCAAATAAAGTATACCCAATATATATTTTTTTTAATGGTTTGGTTGAACCTTCTAAATATTTTTTAAGTTCTTCTGTAGCACTATTGTTATTTGATATTATTTGTTCTCTTTCTTCTTTGTTCATTATATAATATAAATATATTTATAATAATATTATTTTTTATTAATATTATTAAAGAAATTTAAATACAAATATTGTGTAAATTTATATGCCTTTTTTTATTGAAGTAGGAACATGTGATTTTGATACATTAGAAAAACTAGCAAAGAATGGTTGGGATGGAATTATGATTGAACCAGTAAAAGAATATATGGATAAGTTACCAAAATTTGATAATGTCCATTATGAAAATATTGCAATTTCTGATATTAAAGAAGATGTAGATATACATTACATTAATCCTAATAAAATCACACATCAAAATAATGAATGGTTGAAAGGTATAAGTGCAATTAATGGTAGTTCAGGACCATTCGCTTTACAATTGAATAAAGATTTAGATATGTTCAAAAATTGTATGAAAACAACAGTAAAAACAATGACATTAAATGAACTATGTGAGAAATATAATGTAACAGAAGTAGATTTTTTAAAGATTGATACAGAGGGGCATGATTATCGAGTGTTAAAAACACTTGATTTAGATAAAATTAATGTGAGAATGATAAAGATTGAGCATAAACATCTAAACCAACAATTAATTATAGATCATTTACATAATCATAATTATATTACTTGGGTAGAAACCGATGATATATATGCTGTGAGATAAATAAAAATATAACATGTATAGTCTATATTTTTATTTAAAATTTAATATGAATCAATATCATCATTATAATGAAATGGTAAATTCGTAATATTTGACATGCTTTGTTTTTGTTGTTGATAATATTCTTGATGATACCGAATTTTATTTAAAATAAAATTTTGCTCTTTTAACATTTGTTGTTTTTTTTCATAATCAGTTGGTTTATTTGTGTAACAAAAGTACAAAGCTAATCCAAATATTAAAACAAATATAAATAACACTCCAAAATTAAATACATAATAATAAACGCCAACTCTAGTGTCATGACATTTTTTTAAACTATTTACTAAATATGCTCTTGAATTAGGTTCTATTAAAGAAGGTAAGTCCATATATATTAATTTACTAAGAAAATTGTTTTACATATACGCTAAATAACTTAATACAGACAAATAACTGAATATTGCGGTTATTATGGCAACTAACCAAATAGGGATAACAGTTTTATGTCTATATCCCACTCCAAATGGTCTAAATTCTCCATTTTCGTCATATACTATACTTGGTTTCAAGTAATGAATCATAAAAAATAGAATAAGAAAAATAAGTAAACTAACATTTAATTTATTTCTACCGACAAAAATTTTTAAATTATTCATAATTATAATATTCGCATAAAAAAATTAATAATTATTAACAATTATTAATAATTATAATATTTACATATCAAAGTCATCTGCATCTTCTGCGTAAAAGTTTCCGTCCATATATTCTTCATCTAATTGACTTATATCATTTGCTTCACGTTCATAAAATTCTTCTTGTTCTATTTCATCATCTTTTTCTAAATCAAAGATTTCTCTTCTCATCTCCGAAACTTGCTCATATTGCTTATTGGTTTCATCTGTTTGTAACTGATTCAATAGTTCATTACGTTCTCTTTCGTATGTATGCTTATCATACGACACCAATCCTTTTTGATTACCAACATTCCAGCGTCCTAATTTATACATTTTAAAAAGTTCTTCTACTTTTCGTTCTTCTTTACTCATATTTCCCAAATACTCAATAATAGCCAACTTTTCTCTTTGTTTTGATCTGTTTACCTTTTTAATTATTTCTTCATAAGTATAATTTACAGAATTTTTATTTTCCATCTCTATTTCTAAAAAGGATTCAAGTAAACTAGCAACTCTAGATTTTAATTCATCTAATGAATCTGCTCTAATCTCGCTTTCTTCTAAATCATTTAATATAGTATTATGTTCCTCATTCACGGTTTGTCGTATACTTTCAATGGATTGTGTTGGATCGTCTATATTTTCATTTTGTTCACTTCTTTCTAATCTAACTTGTACGATTTCGGTACGTAATAAATCATCGTCTTCACTACATAATATGAATTCATATACCGTTCTATATAGGCAATATTTCATTATTTCATAATAAGTACTTTGATTAAACAAAGAATGAAAGAATACGTTTACTTCTTCATCGTCTTGATTTTTCATAATTTTATGAATTTCTGTATAAAGAGGAATATTTTGTATAAAAACATTCATATCAACTAGTTTTACTTTTACCGTGTTTAATAAATCAACAATCACTGTATCTCCTTTGAATTTTTCGATAGGTTTATAAAATTTATTCAAAAACAATTCAATATCATATTCATGATTATCTGAAAACCCCCAATGTTTACAAACAACTTTATTAAAATCTGCATTATTAGACAATAATTCTGGATATATTTTACTTATGCTCATTATTGCATGTTGTATAAACATAAAAGAAGTGTGTAAATTAATACCATCTATGTTATCATCTTCGGTTTCACGATTCCATTCATGTGATGTAGCCAAAAACTTAGCTAATTTGTTAAATGTAGAATCAGATATCATATTTGAGTGATCTAAAAATGTAATAATTTTTTTAAATAGTTCTCGATTCGCAGTAATTAAATAGTTAGTTAAATCATCTAATTCTTCACTAGCGGTATCTACCATTTTTAATGGATCATACTTTTGAACTACCTTACGCAATAACTTACGCAAAGGTTCTTCAAACAAATCGCTATCCTTCAATTCTAAGTTTTCTATAACATCTTTGAATGCATCTACTTGATGAAATACTTCTCTGTTATAAGGTTCAACAATATTTTCTTTGTTTATAATTGACATCATATTATGCAACTCATCAATAGTAAAACGTTTTCCGTTACGTTTTAAAAAATCTATTTTTTCTTCCAGATTCGCTTTTTTGCTATATGATTCTGTAAGTTCTCCGCAAATATCTTTTAATTTTGCGGGAATTGGTAAATCTTTATCAAAATTGCAATAATGAATAAATGCATGGTATATATTTTCTTCTAGGTAATCACTCGGTAACTTAGGATACGCTATTGAGGTAGACTCATCATGATAAAACATTCTTGCAGATGTTAGCGTATGAATATCTTTTAAAGTTTTTTGATTTTTAGCAATTCTTTGCAAATAAACCTTGATATTTGGATCTTCTTCATTAAAATAAATCAAAGGATTATTTAAATTAACATCTTCATTGCAACAAGCATTTTCCATAAAAGGTATTTTGGAACTAGTTTTTAACAATAAATCTTTATTTTTTACAGTTTTATTTATCGCTTCAATGACTGCAACGCCATGATGAATATTTTTTGATTTTAATACTCCGATTGATTCGTCTTGACCTGCATCTCCTTTTCTTACTTTATCTAATAATTCTCTTTTAAATTCGCTTGTAACATTTTTCAATCCTGGAATAACATCTGTTTCGACTACAGGCGGCAAAAATGTTAACCATTTTTGAAGTTTTTGTTCCTCTGGTGCTATATTCTCTGGATGTAATGCGTTATATTCTTTTTTAGTAATATACATTTCTTCTATCTCGCCTAACGGTAATATATATTTTTCTATTACTTCTTTCATACGGTTTGCTAATGTTTCTGGCTTCATATTTCTCAAAGAATCCCATGGACTAATAGCACTTTTCATTTTTATCATAACACAAGCAATGTATTGTATTCCTGTGATATCTTCCATACCACCCATTGGATACCCGCTGAAAGATCTTACACAACTTGGAAAAGTCTTTTTGGTTTGAAATGACGGAACAGCAGTTTGAATAGAAATCAACAATAAACTCCCAATAATTGTTAACATAGTCTCATTTTTATATTTTTCATAACTACCCAATTTTTTACCAGTTTTTTGAAAATATTTATCCGATTTTATTATATATTTTGCTTCACTTATAATATTTTTATTCATAATTTCTATAGATAAACGTAATATGGTTTCTTCAATAGAATCCACAGGAACATCTATATTATTGCCAATAGAAAGAAGAATATTGTGAATTTTCTCAGAAGTTTCATTTTCAAATATGCGCGTTTTCTTTTTTGTTTCTTCATGAATAACACCCAGATCCTTTTCTATAATATCTCTAGTAACTAATTTACGGCCTAAATCATCGTAACCTTCTTCAGTGCTTAAATCTTTTTTACGTAAAACATACCCACTGTGTTTATCAACAATGGCGTCTCCATCATCACTTTCTGTACCTACTTCTGCACATACTATTTCTAACATAGATTGATAATCTCCACCAGAGGTGAAAGTTTGAGCTAATCTATATAAAGATAATGGAAATAACTTTGTGTTAGTATCTTTACAATAAAACCAATGTAAATTTTCGTTTAGACTATCTATTTTGGGGTCTCTGCAAAAATTATCTACAAATTTACATATGTTATTCTGTTTTTTTGTAAAATCGGGCTGTTCTAATATTAATTCTCTTAATGATTCATATTGAGATCTTAATATATCATCTTGTTTTACACGTTTTCCTATTTCAAATGCAATATTATTTGCACGTAAAAAATTTATTTCATTTAATATTTCATTCTTTTCATTTTTTTGTATTTGAATGTTCCTTTCCTTTTCTAGATTTTTTTCCATTTCTTCAATAGTAAAATCGAAACGTTTATGAAATTCTTTTTTCAAGGCTTCTTTGTTGTCACTTTTAATTCGAATTTTTGCTTGTTCTGGAGTTTCACAAATTTTATTTTTTTCGTTTTTAACACAGTCTTTGGCCATATTGCAGAAAATGTCATTTGTATCCATGAATGATTCAATGTCTATTTCATCATCGCGAATCCAATTATATTTTAATCGGCGATAGAAAAACACTTTTTTACGAATGTTACTTTCATCATCTATTTTCTTTTTTTCTTCTTCATTTAATAACTCCATTTCTTCGGGATTAGTTGGTTTGGGATGAATCTCTAAAATAGCGTAATGACCATCTGTTATTTTCTTTTTACCTGCTATTAATGTTTCTGCCAATTCATTTGCGTTATCAAAGTCTATATTATGTCTTTCAACAAGATTTTCTACCAAGAATGAAAAAAACATATCTGTTTCCATCTCCTTTTTCTCCTTCTCATATTTATTTATAATATGATATTGAGTATCATCATATTCAGAATCAAAGTATAGGTCACTGTTGTTATTATCTTTTTGTAGTTCACTTACAGAGAAGTATTTTTTTGCTAAGTAACGTTTGCTGCAATCTTTTGCTTTAATATTTTCAGCATCATCTAACTCATTTAATTCTGGTTCTTGCAACTTGGATAAGATTTCATCATTGCTACTTAACGATAAAAGAACACTGCATATAATATTCGAATATAAGGCTAGATTATCTTTTTCCATGATTTTGAAAATAATTTCACTAGATGTAAAAGTCTTTTTTTGATCCTTATCAAAGAAATGATAGGCTTTATAAAAACTATCAGAAAATTCTTCGTTTTCACTCAAAACGCGTAATAAATTGTTTTCTTTTTCCAAGACATTGTAAGTAGTATTTTTCAAAACATTCATTTTTGTAGAATCGCTGCTTAACTTCTTTTTTAATTCTTTCATTTGTTCCAATACAAAATAACGAATTTCTTTGTGCTGATTAAATGTAATATCCTTCGGATATACTTGAAAAGGTTCTAATTTTTGTACCACACCAGCAAAAGACATACGATTTTTTATATATTTTCTATATAAGCGTATTAATAACCGTGTTTTGGGTATTATAGTTTCAAGAAATTGTCTAAATCGGTCATTTTCATCCATATATTCCAAATCTTGAAACGCATCACTGTCTAGTATAAATTCATTAATACCTTTAAATATTGAATTTTTTGTTTGTTCTTCGATTTTTTCATATTCTAATTCTTTTGAAAAATCTTCAATCAGTTGACTTTGAATATCTGTATTTTTCTTAAGTAATCTGTATAATAACAAATAATTTTGATGTAAATTTACTCGATCTAAAATAGATGTCGTAGGTAAATTAATTTCTGAAAATTTGATTGCAGACGAAGGCAACATTAAATAAGATTTGATAGAAATAGGATCATTTTCTGTGCTTTTTACCTGTTTATATACTTTTTTACCGTTTGCTAATATTGTTTCTTGTATTTTCTTTGAACCTAAATTATATCTTTGTATGACAAAACGTTGTTTTTTTAATCCAGAATTAGTATAAACAGTGCTATAAAATTCAGACAGATTATCTACAACAGCATCAAAATTTTCTTCTACAGATTTACTTACCAATTTATTTACTGGTAATAAAGGATCACTAAATGGTCGGAAAGTTTCTTGTTCGAAATCTTGAATGCGATCATATGTAATAGATTGATCATTTGCCCCTTTCTTTTTATATAAATTTTGCATATCAACCAACTTTGAAAAATCTACATTCATGTCTTCATTTGCTATATCTAAATCCTCTCTATTTTCACTTACATTAATTTTTTTTCTATTTGCAACAATAGGAATAATCCAATTTAATTTATTTTCTATATCATACAATTTATCTACAAGAGGTTTATGTGTAGCTGTATTCACGTTTTTATCATATATATTATGATTTTCGTCAAACTTCGAATACTCACTTCGTAATTGTTTAAATCTTTCAATTAATCTATTAATATTTTCTAATACCTTATCTGTACGTTGACTATTTGGTATTGTTGATAAAAGTTCATCCATTAAATCGTTCACTTGAATATCTATACCATATCGTTGTTCCTTTTCTGGTAACTCTACTAACTGAGAAATTTCACCTAATTCTTCACCAAATACAATTGTATTGGCGTCTGCGTATAGGTTATGTAGAGTATCATAAATATTTTCATCTTCTTTACCTTTTTCAGGTATATCAATAGTAGATTCACCTGTTTCCAAGTAAGTAATTTCAGCTTTTTCTTCTTCTTCATTGTAATCCTCTCCTGATAACGCTGCTTCTTTCATTGATGCTAAAGAAGCATTGTTATTAATAGATGCAGGTTTTTCTCGAATTACAAATTTGTCAATTGGAATATCTAAAGGAATACCTTGATATTTAAAATCAATATAAATTGTATCCATATCCGGATAAGTAATCACTTCAATCATATCATCTTCTAAATTACTTATTTGACCGGTAATAATTAAAGGCATTTCTCCTGAAAAATGAATGTCTACCCATGTACTAGGTAATAAATTATGTTGTCTTGCATAACCTTTTTCTTCACTTCTACTTAGTAAAATAATTTGCTCAATAGATTCGTCACTAAACGATCCATCTTCTTTTCTATTTAATTTATAAGTGACTAATGATCCAACATTTGTTAATAAAATTAATTTATCATCAATATAATCAATATAATTTGTTGTTTCATGATATTCTGGATTCTGGGGACTTACTATTTCAATAATATCTCCCAAATCAAGGTCAATAGAATTTTTCACATATTTATTATTTATTTGTGATTCTTTGTCTAGATTCTGTGTATTCTCTTGTTCCATTATATATTAAACTATATATTATCTGTCTAAATTATAATTCAAGAAACACAATTTGGATAAAAAACGAAAATATTTAAAGAGATTAAAATAATAAAAGTAATGAATAATAACGATGATATTAATAACTCTGTAATGATTTCAAATATGATATCCTTTGATCATATTATTAATAACAAAATATCAAAAGTATTTCGTAAATACGGTAATAATATGTACGGTTTTCTAAATTATGATAAAGATTATTTATCATTAAATGATACGCAAACTGGATTATATCGTTCCATTATTTTTTCATATCCAGAAAGAAAAGTACTTTCTTTCTGTCCTTCTAAATCTATTACTTATTCATATTTTAAAATATTATTTCCAATTTTAGACACTGATAACCATATAAGTGAACATATTGATGGTGAAATAATATCTTTATTTTATGATAGTAGACAAGAATCGTGGTTATTGGCCAATCAATATAATTTAAGTTTTTACGAAAAATCTAAAAAAAATAAAAATAAGACAATTCTTCAACATTTTTTTCAAAGTGTCGGATATCATGAAAATAGTATACTTAACGAACTGCCTTTTTTGAAAGATTTAAAAAAAACATGCAATTACGTATTTATTTTAAATTTTGATAATTATACAAAAAATCCTAAATTATATTTAACAAATATTTTTCAAGTGCAATGCAATTTACCAAACACAGTCAAATTTGTACCAGAATTTGAATATAAGAGTTGGCCAGAGATTAATAAGATTCCCAAATTACATTTTCCAAAAACACATATATTTGAATCTTATTATGATCTTGATGAGTTTTTGCGTTATTTACATAAACCTGTTAAAATTGTAATAATTAATAATAAGACAGGATTAAGAACATATGCGGAAAATAATGAACAATTGTTTATTACGCGAGCAAATGAATTAGAGTCATTTATTAAATATTTATTTTTTTGTTTAAATCGCATTTATAATGACTACAAAATATGTGAAATGTATCCACATTATGCAAGAAAAATGTATACGATGAAAAATGTATATGAATTTATGATAGACAATGTACATCAAACATATATTGATTATTATATTGGTAAAAAAACAATTGAATTAAATGAACCTTTTAAAAAATATTTAATTGATATTCATAAAACTTATTATGTTCCTACTATAAATTCATTACAACCAACATTAATTACAAGAAAAATAGTAAAAGATTACTTTAATAAAATAAATCCTTTTGAATTACTTAATTTATTTGAATCATTGTAATAACATATGTTTGATTTAAATTATAAATTCTTTTTTATTTAAATCAAACTTGTATTTACTTGTTGTGATACTTGTATAAAAGTAGTACATTTAGACATTTGTTTTATAGATTCTGCATTTATATATGTACATGTGCTTCTTAAACCTCCCAAATAATCCATTACAGTGTTATCTAACTTACCTTTCAATTTAATTAACAATTCTCTACCCTCGGATGATCTATACTCAGCCATTTTACCGTAATGTGTTTCCATAGCTTGTTTAGAACTCATACCATAAAATTTTTTATATTTTACATTATCTTTTTCTATAATTTCACCTGGATTTTCTTCATGACCAGCAAATGCACTTCCTACCATAACAAAATCAGCACCGCCACCAAAAGCCTTTGACATATCGCCCGGACATGTAATTCCACCATCACCTATAATGTGACCATTCACACCATGTGCAGCATCGGCACATTCAATAATAGCAGAAAGTTGTGGCATTCCAACGCCAGTCTTTACTCTAGTAGTACATGCTGCTCCTGGACCAATTCCAATTTTTACAATATCAACAAGACCCTCTAATATTAGTTCTTCCACCATTTCACGTGTTACTACGTTTCCTGCTATTATCCTTTTTTGTGGAAATTTTTCACGTACTTTCTTGCAAAAAGTAACTAAATCTTTAATATATCCATTAGCAATATCTATGCATATCCAATTACAAGGTATTTCATACAATATTTTTTCTAATCGTTCTATTGCTTTATCACCAATACCTGTTGAAACCATAAAATAATCAGGGTCTAATCCATGGTCTATCATTTCTGTCCTGTAGTCATCCAGTGTATAGAATTTATGAGTAGCAGTAATAATTTTGTATTTTTTAAGAGTATGATATATTTGAAAAGTACCAGTTGTATCCATATTTGCAGAAATAATAGGTATGCCTTTCCAAGTTAATGACGAATATTTAAATTTAAATTCACGCTCAAGATTTACTTGAGATCTGCTATTGATTGTTGATCTTTTTGGACGAATTAACACATTTGAAAAATCTAATTTTAAACCATATTCAATCTTATTCATAACAATACATTATACAAAGAGTTCCATTTATATTATTTAGAAAATCAATAATTTAAACATTTAATATATGGTTACATAATATATGTCTGAAAAAGAAGAAAATCAACCATGGTATATAAATTCATCTTTAACAATGGATACAAAAAATATAAATGATAAGAAATTACATGAAAAGCAAGATACAAATATTGTACAGAATAATCTTGTGGACACAAATAAAAAAGTTAAATATTCAAAATAAATAATATTTACATTATATTAGAAATATTATTTTACAAATTCTGATATGCAACACTAAGTTTGTTCAAATTTTGCAAATATCGTAAACAGTGATCTTTATTAACATCTGTTGTATTGGCTATTGGTCCACGAATTCTCTCGATCATTTTCATAATTTCATCATTTTTACTTACATCTACTAGATCAGATGAATAATCCTTTTTTATAAAAAAATCTATATTACCATCAGATATTTCATCTCCATAAGGAATACTAACATTAGTATACCATACTTTTATTATTGCTGTTGTATTTAATCTTTTAATGGTTTCAAATGATGTTTTTGCAAACATTATTTCTTTACTATCTGGAAAAATACCTTGCAGGTCATTTAGAAAATCAAAAAAATGCTTGTTAAACGCTTTGGACACTGTAGATTTATCTTTCATTATATTTTATAAATTTAATTGTTTATATTGTTTTTATATTTTTCAAATTGTAAAGAGTTATTGCATTTTTTCAAGATAATTTGTATATCCTATTTTTTCTAATTCTTCTGCTTTATCTAATACTTCTTTTTGTTGTGTTAACATAAAATCGTTCATTTTTTTTCTTATATTGATATCTTTAACACCTAAAATTCGACATGCTAATAATCCAGCATTTGTGGCATTATCAATTGCCACTGTCGCTACTGGTATACCTTTCGGCATTTGAACAATTGATAAAAGTGAATCGTTTCCTGATAAAGAACTAGATTTAACTGGTACACCAATAACAGGTAAAGTAGTTAAAGAAGCAACCATTCCTGGTAAATGAGCAGCTCCTCCTGCACCAGCAATAATACATTCTAATCCTTTTAAATCTGCAGATCTAGCATAAGAATATAACCTAGATGGAGTACGGTGTGCAGATACAATGGTTAACTCATAAGGAATATCAAATTTCTCTAGAATACTGGCAGCATTTTTCATACATGGCAAATCACTATCACTACCCATTATAATGGCTACTTGAGGAGGATATTTTATATTTTTATCCATTACAATTTATATAAAATTATTTTTATACTATTTATTATAATTATCAAATAGGCATTTGTTGATTATTACTATTATTAATTTCATCCATGCGTTTTTGTTGCAGTGAATCAACAGTAATATCATCGGATATTTTATCTGGGCGATAATTATCTGGAGGAGTTTCTATAAAAATATTATCATCATGAACTGAAACGTAATTATAAAGTTGTCTAGATTTACCTTTTCCTTTAGCACTTAATTCTTCAGGAGACATATCATAACTTGTAAATTGTTCTGAAATTATATTTGTTCCACCTATTGATGATTGAAGATGATATCCAATAGGTTCTCCATTATACCTAGTTGCCTTATTATTCGATTCTTTCATTTGAGGATGGAAATGTTGAATAATATCATCACCATAAAGTACTTTATAATTATTTTTAACTAATAATAATGAGGGTACACTATGAATATGCGGAGGCATAATAACTCTAGATCCATTTTCAAGTAAAATATAGGTTTGATTATCTTTTGCATCGCGTCTTCTCTTATCAATACAAAGAAAACTCATTTTATCTTTTAAATTATTTTTTACTAAAGTATTTACTACTTTCTGTGAATGTTTGCAATAGTTGCTATAATATAAAATATCCATTATCTATTTTATATTATAATTATGAAAAATCTAAATAGTTTAAATGTATTATTTACTTTAATGTAGCTACACACATAGTATTTAACAATCTATTTTGGAAATAAAATACGAGGTAACCTAAAGCAATAAATAATACTTGCATGTAATAATCAAGACCTTTACCTTTAGTGATACCAACAATTAAAGAAGATACTAAAAGAACCATTAGCATAACAAAACCTAAAACAGATAAGATAAAGAAATAATCACAAAAACGATAGTCTAAAGGACCAAAAACAGTTTTGATGAAATCTTGCATCATGTTATACTATAAACGAAGAAATAATATTTGTCATTTTGCTAAATATTTTAAAGATAACGAAACTAATGGTATAAAAATATATAAGTATTTTTATATATAGATAATTTCATGGAAAATTCAGATATATGGAAAATTATTGACAAATATTTTGAAGATAATCCACAATCTTTAGTAAGACATCATGTGGAATCTTATAATGACTTTTTTAAAAATGGTATATTTCAAATATTTAAGGAAAAGAATCCTATAAGAATTAATACAAGATTTGATGAAAAATTGGATGATTATCGTTCTAAATGTATTATGTATCTTGGGGGAAAAAATGGTGATAAAATATATTTTGGAAAACCAATCATCTATGATGAAACAAATACACATTATATGTTTCCTAATGAGGCTAGATTACGAGACATGACATATGGTATGACTATACATTATGATATTGATATTGATTTTATTGATATACTAGATGAAGGTGAACAACCTACTATAATTGGTGAAGAAGATTTGGATATTACAGAGGAAAATGATCAAGAAGGTGGAGCAACACAGCCAAAACGAAAAGGAAAATCTAAAAAGAAAAATTTAGAACTTACACCCGGTGAGTTTCATGATTTAAAAGAGGCAACAAAGAAGACAATGGTAAATGAAAATACACAAAAACGTTCTATTACTTTGGAAAAAATACTTCTAGGAAAGTTTCCAATCATGTTGCAATCAAATTTCTGTGTCTTATCTGGTGCACCTAGAAGCACTATGCAAAGCATGGGAGAATGTGTAAGTGATTATGGTGGTTATTTTATTATTGATGGTAAAGAAAAAACTGTTGTATCGCAAGAAAAATTTGGTGATAATATGCTTTACATAAGAGAAGTAAATGATGATAAACATTTGTATTCTGCAGAAATCCGTTCTGTTTCAGAAAATGTTTCTAAACCTATTCGTACTTTATCTGTAAAAGTAAAATCGCCTAGTAAGAAATATACATTCGAAAATATAGTTGTCAATATTCCAAATGTTCGTTCACCCGTTCCTTTATTTATTGTGTTCCGCGCATTAGGTTTTATTAGTGATAAAGAAATTATTAGCATGTGCTTATTAGATATGGAAAAATATGAGGATATGATGGAATTATTTGTTCCAAGTGTACATGACGCTGGTGGAATCTTTACGCAGAGAAATGCTTTGAAGTATATTGCTCTTTTAACAAAAGGAAAAACTATACCTCATGCATTGGAAATACTTTGTGATTACTTTTTACCTCATATTGGAGAAAAAAACTTTAAACAAAAGGCTTATTATTTAGGTTATATTGTTTTTAGATTATTATCAAATTACTCTGGTAAAGAACAACCAACGGATAGAGACAACTTTAAATACAAACGTATTGAATTAGTTGGTAGTCTTATTTATGATTTGTTTCGTGAGTATTATTCTATTCAACAAAGAACTATACAATTGGAATTTGAAAAAATAGCCCATTACAATCAATCTTTGTATGCAAATAACTTATTCGGTTTGGTAAATCAAAAATATAAAGAAATTTTTCGTGATAGAATTGTTGAAAAAGGTTTTAAAAAGGCTTTTAAGGGTGACTGGGGATCCCAAAGTCATACAAAACGTATAGGTGTTGTGCAAGATTTAAATCGATTATCAAATAATTCTGTAACTGCACATTTACGTAAAACAAATTTACCATTAGATCCTACCGCAAAAGTTGTTGGGCCTCGTGTTTTACATAATACACAATGGGGGTATTTTGATCCTATAGATACTCCAGATGGTGGAAATATTGGTTTACATAAGCATTTATCTATTAGTACATATATATCACAAGGATATTCAAAAGAAATTATTATTAAATGGTTAAGAGAAAAAGCCAATATAAAGTTGATAGAAGATTGTACTCCCATATTATTATCAACTCTTACTAAAGTTATAGTAAATGGGTCTTGGTGTGGTTCAATTGATAACCCTATTGAATTAATTGAAAAATTTAAATTATACCGTAGAAATGCTTTTATACCAATTTACACGAGTATATCTTTTGAAATTAAATTAAATACTATATTCATTTACACTGATGCAGGACGTGTATGCAGACCTGTATTTTATTTTGATAATGAAACAAAACAAATGTCTATTTTTAAAAAAAATATTTTAAAATTAATTCAAAATAATGAATTCACATGGAAAGACTTAATTACTGGATTTAACAAAAAGAAGGTAAAAAACTTTCATCCTAATAACAATGAAATGTTTGAATTATATGAATTATATGAAAATATAGATTCTGAGTCTAATCCTGCAAAGTTAAAAAAATTTATAGAAGAAAGTGCAGTTATTGATTATATTGATACAAATGAATCAGAGACATCTTTAATAGCTCTTGATCAAACAGCAACAGAAGAATCCAATAAAAAATACACTCATATGGAAATACACCAATCATTCATTTTTGGAACCATGTGTAATTTAATTAATTTTCCTGAAAATAATCCTGCTACACGTAATTCATTTTCTTGTGGTCAAAGCAAACAAGCATGTTCAATGTACCATACAAATCATCAAGTTAGAATGGATAAAACAGGAATTGTGTTAAACTCTGGTCAAAACCCATTGGTTCGTTCGCGTTATTTAAAACATATAAATCATGAATGTACACCTTATGGCGAAAATACAATTGTGGCTGTTATGTGTTATACTGGTTATAATGTAGAAGATGCAATTCTTGTAAACGAAGGTGCTATTAAAAGAGGTCTTTTTAGAACTACTTATTATAGTACATATACTGCTCATGAAGAAAATTCAAAAACAAGTTCTTCAGAACAACAAAAGTCTTTTATTAACATTGAAAACGATTCTACTGTAATTGGAAAAAAACCTGGGTATGATTATAATCAATTAGATAAATACGGAATTATTAAAGTAAACTCAGAGTTAAATGATAAAGTTATTATGATTGGTTCAGCATCATTTGATTCTAGTAACCCAAATAAAAAAGTAGATGAATCAAAAACTTGCAAAAAAGGGCAATTAGGTATTGTTGATAAAACATTTATTACTGATGGTGAAGAAGGTGTACGCATTGCAAAAGTACGTGTAAGAGAAGAAAGAATTCCTAATATTGGAGATAAAATGGCTTCTCGTGCTGGTCAAAAAGGAACTATTGGATTAGTTATTCCTGAAGCTGATATGCCTTTTTCAAAGAGTGGCATTCGTCCAGATTTAATTATTAATCCACATGCAATTCCGTCAAGAATGACGATTGGGCAATTTGTAGAAACAATTACAGGAAAAGCATGTGCAACATATGGTGCAATTGGTGACTGTACTGCATATAACCAAGAAGGAAGCAAGGTTGGAATTTTTGGAGAAATGTTGACAAATGTAGGATATCATTCTAGCGGTAACGAAATTTTATATAACGGTATGACTGGTGAACAGATTGAAACTGAAATATTTATGGGACCTAATTATTATATGAGACTTAAACATATGGTTAAAGATAAAATTAATTATAGATCTCTTGGACCTCGAACTGCGTTAACTAGACAAGCTGTTAGTGGTAGAGCAAATGATGGTGGTTTAAGAATTGGTGAAATGGAACGTGATACAATTATATCTCATGGAGCAACTGATTTCTTAAGAGAATCAATGATGGAAAGAGGAGATAAATTTAAAATGGCTGTATGTAATACAAGTGGTATGATTGCAATCTATAATCCTAATAAAAATGTATTTATTAGTCCTATGACTGATGGACCTATTAAATATGTTGGTTCTATTGACAATAATACTATGCATATTGAAAATGTAACACAATTTGGTAGAAATTTCAGTGTTATTGAAGTACCTTATTCTATGAAACTATTAATGCAAGAATTAATGAGTATTAATATATCTATGAGAATTATTACCGAAGATAACATCGAGCAAATAGAAAATATGAGTTTTTCAGATAATATTGATCTTTTATTACAAGAAAAAAATGTAGATCCCAGAATAATCGTTCAAAAAATTCGCAATAAATTACAAAGAACAGTAAATTTAGATACACCACAGTCTGTAATTCAACCTGAAACACCCGAGGCTAGCCCTGGTTATAATCCTATGACTCCTCAAGATAGTCCTGGTTATAATCCTATGACTCCTCAAAACAGCCCGAGTTATCATCCTATAACACCTGAGGATAGTCCAGGATATCAATTAAATACTCCTGAATTTACTCCTCAAACACCAAATACACCTCCCCCTCTTTCAAATGCACCAAATGTAAATTACTATCCACTAGATGTAAATAGTATGAGTTCAAATAATAGCACAATACCTCCCCCTCCTCCAGGAAGTCCTTCTCCTAATGAAATGCAAGGTGGAAATCAAGGAGTCGAATTTAAAGAAGAAGAACTAGTATTTTATCGCGGTGATCATAAACCCACAAGGGCTTGGCAAATTAAGAAAATAGGTGATAAATTTATTACAATTCATACGGAAGATAATGAAGGTTTGGACTCCATAGATACAACAAAAGTTGTACAACCTAATGATATATATCCTTTGAAAAATTATCCATATTCTTCCCCGTTTTCCGAACCTTTTTCACAAAATATGGGTACAGATCCAAACCAAATGAACAAAATTAAAACTGATCAACCAACAATCAATATTAATGTTGCTCCAGTATTTAAAAATCAATCAAAAGAAGAAGAAATTGCCAATTCTGATTATATGCCATCAGATGATAGTATGGTTATGCCCGGAATTAAAATAAATAATTCAGCAACGCAACAAAGTGAACCTGAAAAGTCAAACAATGATATTTTTAGTGGAGGTTTAATTATTAAAAAAACATAATAAAATTGATAAATATATATATATTTTTTTATAGTTAAAAAGTATACTTTATAACTATACATAATGTCTAACAATAATCAAATTCTAAACGTATACAAATCCAGAAATAATATCTTAGATATTTTAAAATTACAAGGTTATGATGTTAGTGACTACGAAACATTTAGTATTAATGAAATCGATGCAATGCTTATTAACAATCAACTAGATATGTTAGTAGAAAACAATGAAACAAAGCAAAAAACATACATAAAATATTATTCATCAAAGCAAATTCGACCTAATATATTAGATGAAATTATTGAAGATTTGTATTTTATCGAAAATGTTCTAGAAAAGAAAGATAATTTGATTATTATTACTGAAGATGAACCAAATGATTCCATTTTAACAAAGGTTAGATACCTATTTGATCACGACGGAATTTATGTTGTTATTCATAACATTAAACGTTTGCAGTATAATATGTTAAATCATAGTTTAGTACCCAAATGTAATGTTCTAAACAACACCGAAAAGAGTGAATTTCTCAAAAAATTTAATATCAAAGGCAATGAACAATTACCTGAAATATCTAGATTTGATCCTCAAGCATTAGTTATGTGTATAAGGCCAGGTGATATAACAAAGTTTACTAGAAAAAGCATTACATCTTTAGAAAGTGATTATTACCGAGTTTGTGTATAAACTACAAAAACAATATTATATTTTTTATTGTATGTAGATTATATAAATGAGTTATACAAAACCTGGATTACCTAACTTCTGTAATATTGGAAATTCATCAGATAGAAATAATTGGAACCAAAACAAAAATAAAGATAATAGAAACAAAGCTAAACAGCAAAATGAAAGTCAACGCCGTAGTAATGAAGATAATAAACGCAAGAATACAAATCTTAGCAATGAAGAAAAGGGTATTCTATATGATCGAGATTATTATAGAAAATTATATGGTGGATCCTTACCAGGAGAAAATCCTTCAAATCCTTTAAATAATTCATTATTACCTGATGGTCCTACTATTTATTCAAATACTGGTGTTGAAGGAAGACTAGAAGATAGTAAAAAATTATATTATAAAACTTTTGCAGCAACAGTTAATTTAACATTAGGTATTCTTTTATCTTTATATATCATTATTAAAAAACCAAACTATAATATATAATGGAAAGTTTAGGAAAAAATAAAAATCAACTAATGCAAGAAGAATACGAAATTAATAATACTCATCATGTAAAAATGCAAAAAATAAAGGATGCCGAAAAATATTATCAACAAGCCATGTTAGGAACTATGAATTTAAGTTTAGGTATAGTTTTGCTTGGTTCATTATTAATAAGGCAAATATTGTTGCAAAGTTAAACTCTAAATAAAGTATATATATGAATTTATTATCAATTGATTTATCAGAATATCAAAAATATAACAAAAAGTTACAAGATGAATATTCTACTGATGAAAGTAACTTAATTCTGATTAAAAAAGACGCGGAATCATATTATCAAACAAATGTTGCTTTGATTATTATTTACTATCTTTTACTAATAATTTATTTTTTTACTAGTAGTCAAAACTTATTTTCTGGAAACGCAAAATTAAAATATGTTTTTATTTTTCTTTTTTTGTTTTTATATCCATTCTTCATTTTTCCTTTTCAAAATTTAACTCATAATATAATGAAAAGTATTTATGAATATTTTTTACAAAATGTTTATCGCACAAAAGATTGGTAAAAATTCTTATTATATATTAAATATATAATATGAAAAATACATTACAAGGAACTTCTTTTTCAAGTAAAAATAAAAATAAATCTTATTCTAGTATACCAAATTTAGAAGGTTTTAGCAATAGTCAAGTATATACTGATGTATATAAAATGTTAAATCAAAATGTAGATTACGAGGAATGCAAAAAAAATACAGAAAAAAATTGTAACGAATACAAATTTTATCAAGTAGATAAAGTACAAAAAGAATTAAATGAAATAGAAAAAGAGAAGGAAAAAGCAAATCAAGAACTAATGATTTGTCAAAGTCAAACAACTTCATGTAAACAATTGTTTGATGAGGTTACTGCAAAAACAAAAGAATTTGAAGAATTACATAATGATTTGATGAAACAAGAAAAAAAAATAAATCGTTGCAAACATAAAAAAAATGAATGTGATTCTTATCAAAAAAAAATGCAGGATTTAGAAACGTTGATTACAACATACGAGGAAGAAATTATGAAATTAGAGAAAAAGGCAAAAAAATTATTTTGTTAGAAACGTTTTTTATAAAGATAATATAAGTATATATCTTTTACGTAATGACAGAACAAATACAAATTTTAGAAGATAAATTAATTGAATTAAGGGATAATATTAAAAATACATTTTTATGGATAATGCGAAATCGTTTTAATACTACTACAAAAGAACAAATACCTAATAAAGAAGAACAATTAAAAAAGTTAAAAGCAGAATATGACTCAACAGAAGGTGAAATCGGTAATCTTAAAATGAAAAAAAGATTAGAAGAAGATAAAACAAGAGATCTTGAACTTTTGGCAAGAACTCAAAGAGAATTAGGAGAAATTCAAAAGAAAAAAATAGATGACGAAAAAAATAAGTTAAATGATACCATAAGTCAATGCAAAGTTATTTTAGAAACAAATATTCCGAAGTTTAAAGAATTAATTAAAGTAACCAAAGAAAATATTGCTATTTTAAAAGAGAAACATAAAAAATGTTTATTGGACTATAAATCAGAATGCTCTACTAGTGAAGAAGAAGAATATCAAAGTGCAAAAAATATATATTCAAATTCCAAGCTTAATTTAAGTACTCTTTATAATCAATATGATATAGGTAATTGTCAAGGTAATTCTTGCAAACCACTAGAAGATAGTTATATGAAATTAGACAATATGCTTCAAAGAAAAACAAACCATTTAAATTATTCACAAATTGAGCATGAGCAATGTTTAATAAAGAATAATGAAAGATGTAAACAACTATTAAAAGAAGTTAAAAATACAAACAAGAAAACTAGTGTTACTATG
>MDSY01062273.1_pt1 | contig 21315 bp, 23 predicted proteins | sample 811131 | NCBI WGS metagenome assembly MDSY01 (sample SAMN05326643, study PRJNA326480) | marine metagenome | isolation source: seawater | place: Atlantic Ocean: South West | collected 2010 | reverse complement strand
TGTCCCACTCCTCGAAATACACCTTTGGCTTATCTTTCAACAGGCTAACACGCTGTATTGCAGTATCAATCGATTGCTTATACTGATCGACCAATTTTTGCGCCCTTTCTTCGGCTGAAACAATGCGTCCAATAGTCATGATGACCTCTAGAATTTCTGCTATACTTCTTTGGTTGAATATCAAAACCTGCTGATTTGCTCGTATCAATTTTGCAGCTAAATCTGCTTGAATGTCACTGAATCCGATAATCAAATCAGGATTGAGCGCGGAAATTTTTTTGACGCTGCCGTCTACAAAAGCAGAAACAACTGGGTGGTTTTCCTTTGCCTCTTTCGGCCTAACAGTATACCTCGTTATACCCACGATTCTATGCTGCTCCCCAAGCAGATACAGGATTTCTGTGGGCTCCTCTGTAAGGCACACAATTCGCTGAGGCCCGTCTCCTATCATTACAACGCCCTAGCGGTTATACATATTCAAAAGTTGTAATCTTGGCATCATGCTGATTATTTGGTAAACTAAATTCATAAATTAAGGTCAAAGCATCAATTACAGGGCCACAATTTTGCTGTATCATAACGTATCCTTAGGCCTAGTCCAAACCCTATTACATTGACAATTACGTCTGAAACTTTGTTGTCCATTGTCTCTTGTGCAAATTCATATGGAAGATACAATTCTAGTATTTCCCATCCAATTGAAAGAAGAAGAAACAGCCACCAATTGCGAGTGATGTAGCGTCCTATGAAAGCCCATTGAACAAAATGACCCAGTGACCAAATATTCAACAAAGCCAATATCCCATCTCCATTTTAATTCTAAATTTCGTATCCCTATGAAACTACTCATTATAACACCATTTCAAACCAAAGTCTGGTGATAAATGGATTGTTACTTGACGATTTAGACTTCTAAATTGGTGATATGTTGTGTGACCTAAATTAGGTATACACTATCAATGAGGAACTTCACGATACCACGGGCGTATCTGTGGGATTGGGTAAGTATGGCGATAAACGCGTCCTTGATTTGTCTGAGTGGGGCAGGCCATTTGCTCGTATTGCTGCAAGATTTCTAAAAGAAAAACCAATATCTGTGATTCAGGTTACAAACATTCATCTCTTTCTGACAATATTCTGTGCATGGTTAATAACGCAAGAAAATACAATCATTGCGTGTTCTCTACTTGTTGTGAAAGGTGTCATTGATGCGGTTGACGGAGAGTTAGCTAGAATACGAGAAAGGCCTTCGCACGTGGGCAGATATTGGGATACTGTGGCAGATACAATCGGTTTAATTGCAGTAATGTGCGCTTTTGGAATACTACTCGAATGGAGTTATACACTAGTACTAGGTCTAATTTTAGCTACTTTATTCCAATACTCATTATTCAATCACTACTCTATACTGATGAGAGGATTGGGCTCTGGTGATACTACAAGTAGAGTGGATGAAAGTGTGACACCTGAAGCATACCCTTGGGAGAAGCAAAAAAATGTCAACTTCTTTCACACTGTTTACCTGATTTTTTTCAGCTGGCAAGATAGAATAATCGAGATTTTATCGGGGAAAGGATCCAAGAATCTGAAATTCGAATTAACGGTTTCATCAATACTAGGATTTGGTATGCAGTCATGGATTATACTTGCATTAGCAGTCACTGATAATCTCAATTCTCTGCCCGAACTTATTCTTGGCATGAATATGATTCTATTGACATCAGTTCTACTACGTAGCAGGTTGTGAGATCTTTCGAATTTGGGCTTCTAAATTACTCACAGACTTGAGCGAACGAAGTTATCATCGTCTATTGGCACCCAGACATTTGACTTTTCTTCATTTTGAATTTCGACGCGATATGGATTTCCTTCGTCCCAACATTTCAGAATCTTCCCTTCAGTAAATTCGCCAATGTTAGCGTAAATCGTGTCGCCTACATTGAAGCGAAGTGGTTCCGCTTTGCAATCCATAAGTCCCTTTTGTAACTCCTCATGGTCAAGATCTCGTCCTATAAAGACGAACCTGCACTCCCTCTTTTCGCCCTCTTTCCATAGGCCTATTTCCTCGCTGAAGTCTCCACCAAACAGCATGTGGACTCCTTGGAATACGAACTTTTGATCCATTCCTTTCACAGCTAAAACACCCTTGTATCTGAACAGATCTTGACCTTTATCTCTCATTAGCATTCCAATCCATCTCTCTAGTTTGTTGACATTTAATTCGCCCTCAAACTTAGAACTTGTTGAAGTCACTCGATCATCATGTTCGTGCTCTGAATCAGTATCTAGGAATTCAGGGTCCATTTCCAATGTCCTTTCCAAATCGAATGAACCGATATTAATTAGCTCGCTAGGGTCGATTATGCTATTTTGTGTATGATATATTGGTGCAAAAGCATTGATTGCTTTTATTCGAGATTCTACCTCTTTTATTTCTTCATCCGTAACTAAGTCGATTTTATTCAACATTATCCTGTCAGCGAATGCTAACTGTTCAACGGATTCATTTTCGATATCCTCTGGTTTTTCGTCATCTAAGTGCTGAATAATGTGTTTAGCATCTACTACTGTAATAATTCCATCAAGAGTATAACGCTGAGTTACCTTCTCATCGACGAAAAACGTCTGAGCAACTGGAGCGGGGTCTGCTAGACCTGTTGTTTCTATGATTATGCCGTCGAAGTCTTTTATCCTGTCATACATCCTATCTAGGACATCGGTCAAATCTCCTCTTACCGTACAACAGATACATCCGTTCATTACCTCAATGATGCTTTCTTCTGATGTTTCGACCAGAATATTCTCATCAATACCAACATCTCCGAACTCGTTTTCAATTACTGCGAATCTCATTTTATGCTCCATACTCGTAAGTATGTGATTCAGAAGAGTTGTTTTTCCTGAACCTAAGAAACCTGTCAACACTGTTACTGGAATTTTTCGAATATTTTCTTCTCCTTCACTCACTATAATCACCGGGTATGTTTATTGATGCTACATAATGGGGTCATAGGTATAACTTTTTGTTTGAAAAATTTTAGAGAAATTACCTCTTATGACGGCTATTTATCACTCTTAGCCTCAGCAATAATCATAACTCTGCCCAATGATTTGTGTACTGGAATCTCAAATGCCTGATGTATCTTCAAAGATGGATGGCTGAATGGATAATTTATACATTCATCTAAGTTAGTTTGTCCTGCATCTTTGGGCAAAATAATCACAAATCTGCATCCTTCAGTTTGTTTGGTTATGTTAGTAATAGTATCTTGCAGCAAACGCTTATCTCCAACTGAATTTCGCCCATATGGCGGATCTACCACTACTGCTAGAGCATCTTTTGGTATCTGACAATCCGTGGCATCACCTCTTATTACTTCAGCTTCCAGACCTGCCCACTCAAGATTTTGCTTCGTCCCCTCAACCATCACTGGGTCAAAGTCGATTCCTAGGGCCTTTCTATGACTCAAAGCGGCCTCTATGATAATTCCTCCAGTCCCACACATAGGATCTATTACAAGGCCGGACTTATCTCCACAGGCGATGTTTACTGCTGCTCTTGCTATGCGTGGCTCAATGCTCACTGGACGAAAAAAAGGCCTCTTGTTGGCTCGCATAGCAGACCAGCCATGTTTACCAGGACCTTGTCCTTTCATCCAGCCCCAAGCTACAAGTCCTGCTGAATTATCAAGAACAACACCAAACCTGTTATCGGGATTTGTAAGATTAAATGTTGAGCCGGCTTCCTGAAACTTGCCGCCTATCTCCATCTCAATTTCTTTTGTCTTAACAGGGATTTTGCCCTCATGTCTCCAACATATTACTGCCATATTTGAAACTCTCATAGGTTGAATCTTCTCTAAAAGGCTAGGAATTGATTCCCACTTAGCGATCCCTCCTCCAGTGAGAATACACTCGCAACCCGACATTATGTCAGCGCGATTCCAATCGCTTTCGCCATCAGCGATTAGTAGCCTTCTTGCTTCTGTACGTCGTATTAATACTTCTGGAAACATAGATTCTGTTTCAGCCCTAGATATCGCCGGGTGCCAGCCCCTTAAAGCAACAACAACGTTAGCATCGTCAAAATTCATAAAATCACTTAGTGTAAATTTTGACAGTTTCAGAACCCCAATTTGTAATCTCTGATCTCGAAAATGAACTTAAGTCAAAATTTGCCATCACGGGTTTGTTATGCGTGACTTCTGAAATAACATGTATGAATTCATCAACAAGGTCAGCTTCCAAAAATTTGTTAATTGTGGTTGGCCCCCCTTCTATCAACAATCGTTGTATCTCCAAATCACCTAACATGTCCAATAAGGCAGGTAATCCTCTAAAATTGTCAGTTAGATGTTTTACAGGAATACCATCGTTTAGTAATTTTGAAGATTTATCTATTCTATTGTTGGGGTCTATCACGATTCGAAGAGGTTGCCTGACCGTTTCGACTAACCTTACTGTTAATTCAGGGTCATCTCTGATTACAGTATTACTTCCAACTAAGATTGCACACGAATCCTTCCTCAACTCGTGAACCTTTTGAAGACATTCAGAACTAGTAAATCTCTGGGCATCCTTTGACAAATCGTCAACAGAGCCTGTGCTATCGGTAGCGATTTTCACAGTTACATATGGACGTCTATGCTTGCACCAATGTAGAAACTCCCGCATTTGTTCAGCGGCTTCGGCTTCGAGTAGCCCTGACTGAACCTTTATCCCAGCCTGCTCTAGCACAGATATTCCATTGCCTCTGACTAGTGGATTAGGGTCTCCATGTGCTACTATCGCCTCGTTAATTCCTGCCCATAGTAATGCTTCTGTGCATGGTGGAGTTCTTCCAAAATGGTTGCAAGGTTCAAGGGTAATGTATGCTATCGCACCATTTGTGTTGTGCCCTTTTTCTTCAGCATCATGTATTGCCATCTGCTCTGCATGAAGCCCACCAAGATGGTCATGCCAGCCCTCTGCGATTACTTTTCCATCTTTGACAAGGATACAACCTACAAGAGGATTAGGTCGAACTCTTCCACGTCCTTTTTCTGCGACTTTTAGAGCGAGCCGCATGTAATCTACCTGCTCATCACTCCAAGTCATGGTGGTGGGCTGATTAGGCATCAGACATGAGACCATCGCTTAAAATCATAATAGCATTCATGACTTTAATCCATCCTGAGGGCACATATGGGGACTCTGCACTGTATAGTAAATCCTGCCAGCAGAGACCATACTTGTGGGAAAAGGTGGCCTTCAGTAATACGAAAATTGGAAATTCATGGATTTAAAGTCGAATCCCACATGACAAAAAAAGTTGGGCATGCAAGTGAAATTGCTTGGAATTTAAGAAAACAAGAGGTTGCTGGACCAATCGTAGCGGTCGGTGGAGATGGAACGGTTCACGAGGTAGCCAGCGCGTTGAGAGGTAGTGATATTCCACTTGGCATATTGCCGATGGGTTCTGGCAACGACTATGCTATCACACAAGGAATATCACGCAATAGTATTGATGATGCAATAGAGGTTTTATTGAACGGTGAAGACAGATGGTGTGCTGCTTGGAGGCTTGAGGGTTTTCCAGCAGAAGGTATCGAAGGCTATCCCGCACCGAAGGCAGAGGAATGGAACGGTGTTGCGAGCGACAAAGGAAGAATTGTTCGCTGGGTCTTTCTTGAATCTGATGCTGGGATTACAAGTTCGATTTCAAGGGCTAAATTACGAAGGGCTAAATGGATCAAGGGTAACAAGAAGTATACATATTTGGGGATAACAACAATTCCATTTTGGAAGAGAAGAAAGGTTTGGCTTAAGATCGATGATGAAGATGGAGAAATTCTAGACTTTACAATGTTCGCAGCCACGACTGGGGAAACCTTTGGTGGCGGATATATCGTTTCACCTGGAGTTACACCCGTTGATGAGCACGGCTCTATCATATATGCACCCAGACTCTCAAGAATTGCGATGTTATCTCTAATGGGTCCCATGAAAAAAGGAAAACACGTTGGAAAATGGGGCATTACTCAAAGAAAAGCAGACAGAATTGAGATTAAACCAGTTGATAAAGATGGTATGGTTTCAGATTCACCTCTGGATTTGACCACTTGGGTTCAAGCCGATGGTGAACCTATAATCACCAGCCCCGCTACGTTAGAATGGCACAAGCACCAACTATTAGTGCGAGGTTGCAGAAGTGTTTCATGGGCTTAAAATGAAAAATCACTGAATTCTTCATCATCAGTAACCGACGAACGTTGCTCAGGTTCTGGTTCTGGCTCGACTGGCCTTGCTGCCCTTTTGACCGCTCTTCTCCTGACTGGCTTTTCAGGTTCATCCGGTTGTTGGAATCTAGTATTTTGAGCAGAAGACCTAGAACTACTCATTGAAGCTGAGAAGTGTCCTTTCCTCTCTATTGGTTGTGGGGTTGTTGACGTGACTCTGCTAGAAGGCATTGGGTTAGTTGGAACTTGTCCAACCTTTGGTGATTGAGTTTGTTGCTCCATCTCTTTAGCTTGTGAGGTTACTGTAACTGAGCCACCTTGCAAAATTTGCTTTGGCGAATCTTGATTATCGTCAGCAGACAACACACTGTCAAGATTGAAACCTGGGATTGATACATCATTTGCTTTCGATTTTTTAGGAGGAGGTGAGGATTTTTGCTGACGCTTTACACGATCTTCAACACTTTCCAATCCTGCTTTTTTGGAGCTCTTGATGTCTTTCTTCATTTGTATAGCTTTTGCAAACCCTTCTCTGCCTAACAAGGCTTCAGCTGTTGCTTTTGCACCCTGTCTGATTATCATTGTAGAGACAATGAACAGACCAATGCCTCCGCCTATTCCGAATATTAAGAAGAATAGAATAAATGTCCATCCTCCGAAAATATCTGTATCTCCTAACTGATACTCATCATCGCTATCTCCAGATAGGCTAACTACGCCCTGCTCAGTTTTGATTTTTGTAACAATCATCCCATTTTTCTGCTCTTCGAGCTTACAATTTTCGCTGATAACACCTTTTCCGTCAGCGATGTATCCCGTAACTTCAACTGCCTGATGCCAGTGTTCTAGAACGTTCAATCCTTCTGCAATATTTTCAGATGCAGGGATGATACCTATGATTTTCCACTCGTCCTTATTATCATCGATTTTACTGCCAACAGATTCCACAGGGTCGAGTGGCATACTCCAATCCTTGAGACTCACTCTTCCTGCACTGCCCTCTTCAATACTAGTTGCCTCACTCCACGACATTTCATGAACTATTATTGCAGCCCCTGTTGCTGAATCTATTGTTGAACTATCTGAGTGGTCAGAATAAATCTGCGAAGATATCAATAGTCCTTTCACGGTAAAACTAGAATTTTCACAACCTGTTAAGAAAACTGTTTCATCATACCCGCCACCAAGGTTTGATTGTATATCTGCAGTCATCGAATTTTCATTTAGTTCCACACTTACTTGGCCACTGCCTGTACCCCATTCTGGGGTAGTTGAATATACGCATCCCGACAAGAACATTAGCAGGAATATTGAGATCCCAATGCGCGCTCTAAGTCGGGCCATAATACACCTAGAGCATGATAAGTTCATCAAACCTGTTATTGATTTAGGATGATTTTTGCGTATTGAAATTAAGGCGCGGAGAGAGAGATTCGAACTCCCGTGTCCGAGGGACAGTGGATTTCAAGTCCACCGCAATACCAGGCTATGCGATCTCCGCCTGTTTAATCTGTGAGGCTTTTGTTTGAATAAACTATCCTTATTCACTCATCACGTGTAGTTGCAATAATCGCTAAGCCTAATCCGCTTGCAGCGACTGCAAACGTGAACCCCGGTAGAAGATCGGTGTCATGGTCACTAGACTCACTATGCAACTCTGCCGCTCTAACAACATCCTCAACGAAGATGTCAACGTCCCACATGTATCCTACAAATACAACCTTAGGTTTCCAGTTACTATCCAAAATAAATGTCTGAGTAGAGTGGGATATCAAAGTAATAGTCCCATTATCATCCTCTGATTCGTCATCTCCATGGTCATGATTGTGCTCATCTCTGTCCCCGTCATCGTCACTGTGGTCTTGGTCGTCATCATCTCTGTCACTATCATCGTCGCCATGGTCGTGTTCGTGCTCTTCTCTGTCACTATCATCGTCGCCATGGTCGTGTTCGTGCTCTTCTCTGTCACTATCATCATCACCGTGGTCGTGATCATCGTTTTGGCTTCCACTTTCTCCATCATCGTGAGCATGTTCGTCATTTTCAGACGTCCCGTTCTGGCTTTCAGTACCATTCTCGTTGGTTTCTTCACCAGAGTGGGTGTGATTGTGCGTATCAATTTCAGTTACTGTCACATTGATTTGGAAATTATCCCAAATGGCCTTGATTTCTTCGTAACTACCAGATAGGTGGGGCCAATTGACGCTTCTATCTTCCATGTATGCTTTTAGAACACTGGGAGTATCAACTTCAGGATCGACTGTAATCGAGATGAACTGATGATTTACGTCATCTAACTCTGCATGCGCTTGAGCTAGGTTGTGAGTTAATATCGGGCATGCATCTACACAAGTAGTGAAAATAAATGCTACAACGTTTACCTCTGCATCGCCTGTGTGTAGAGAGTAAGGTTCGCTATTGTGGTCAGTCAATACCACGTTTGGGACTGCGCCCCTTTCCAAACCATAACCATTCCAATGCAATCCATTTCCGCCAGCAGATGAAACAGGAATCATCGAAACACAAAGTAAAGTGACGACTGATACGGCCAACCAGCGCATATCATACGCTAATATTGGTTATTTATCAAACCAAGGTATAGATTATCAAACGGTATATTCACTCTGTAACGTATGAATAATCCCAGTTAGGGGTGCACCAAGAAGGCAGGTTATCAATTCCATCCGGATTCGAAAGGCCGATTCCCCACATCATTAGGGCTGCAAATACTAGAGGGAATAGAGCAGTTCTTGTGTAGATGAACGGATCACCTTTCAGGTGCATGAAAAATGCAGCAATTCCATATGCTTTGATTATTCCAACTATTATCAAAATTCCCCAAACTGCTGCCCTTGAGATTACTATATCGGTTCCAGGAATGGTCTCAAAGAACACAGCTGCTACTTCAAAGAGCGTGAAAAACATCAGAAGTAGGAAATTCACGTAGTAGACATCCTTGCCCATCATGTTAGCCATTTTCTGAAATAATCCAGCGATTGGTCCTGTATATTCATGTTCTCCCATATTATCTCCTCAATACAAATAGAATGCAGGGAATATGGCTACCCAAGCCAAATCCACAAAGTGCCAATAAAGGCCGAAGTATTCAATTCCTTGACCGTTTTCTTCATTGAAACCGTCCTCCAAGGTATCTGCTTTGAATACTAAGAATAACATCACTAGCAGGCCTACGAATACGTGAACTCCGTGAGCACCAGTCGCCACATAGAATATGGAACCTGCTTGTGTGTCGATTGTGAAGCCTTCTGCAATCAAATGACTCCACTCTACTAGTTTTAGAATAATAAAAAGAGAACCTAGAGCTAGTGTAATGATTAGATAGTTTCTAACAGTCTTTTTCCTAGTTGGGAAAAGTTTCGCAAGGATTGGATTTGTTGATGGCTTCCAATCTTTATTATTTGCAACCTTCAACGCTAATACGATTGTATAGGATGAAACGATTAGAGCAAAAGTATTGATTGCTCCTGGCATAAGTGTGCCTACTTCATGTCGCAAAAGGTCAGACGCCGTTAATGTGTCAACAACATCACATTTTCCTGCATTTACTGCCCATTCCGTGCACCATCCTGTTCTCATTCTGAGATATGCAGAGAAGAAAGATGCGAATACCATGGTCTCTGAAATAAGGAAAACCCACATTCCTGCTTTACGTATGTCTTGTCCCTTGAAAGGATCTGAGGTTGCTATCTGCTCTGGTTGCCCTTTGAGATCTTCATTCCACCAGTTGCCAATTCCTACTATTGTAATACCTAATCCAACGACAGAGGTTACGAAACCTGACATTGCCATATCATAATCAAGACCAAGCAGGGATTTGCTAGTTTGAACAAATCCAGGGAAACCTATCATGAACAACATTAGACCAAGCGCCATGATAATTGGAGAAGCGGAACCATGATGTTCGTCATGACCATCTCCATGGTGGTCATCGTGATGGTCGTCATGATGGTCATCGCCATCAGGCTGAATACTGTTGTAGAATCCAGCTATACCATAAAATGCTGCGTAGATAATGAACATCACAAGAATTGTCTTTCCTGCTGTATCCCAAGTTAGGAATGAAAGGTGAGCATCAACATCCGCTTCATGTGCTTCGTTCCATTTCTTGCCCATTGCATCGTGATCGACAGGTTCTCCACCTAGGCTTGCAGACTCGTTCATTGACTCCCACTCAGATTCAACCGCCAGTGCCTTTTCCTCAGCTTCCTCCCATTCGCCTAGTTTTACTGAACCAACTCCACCGGCAAATGCGGCGTATCCTGCACCTGCAACTCCTAGGAATATGACTGAAATCAGAACAGCGCGCATCCAAACGCCATTCTTGACGTCGTGCAAACTACCACTCAATCGTTCACCTCCTTGTTCCATAACTCATTGAGGCTCTTGAATGGGCGCCTTAGCATAGATTCGAATTTCGTTTCGTGATGATCATTTGGATCGTTAGCATCATACTGAGTCGGTTCAACTGCGAATGATGGTGTTGGAGGTGGCGATGTTGTAGCCCATTCTAATGACCATCCACCCCATGGATCTTTACCAACAGGTTCTCCTTTCTTTACCGACCTGATTATGTTCCATACCAGCAATAGTTGAGATATTCCGAAGATTATCGCAAACGTGGAAATTGTCATGTTCAGTTCTGCGAAACCTGCGTCAGCAGCATATGTGTGGGTTCTGCGAGGCATACCCATAATTCCGACTGCGTGCATAGGCCAGAACGCAGCATTGTAAGAACAGAATGCTATGAGGAAGTGCCACAGACCCAGTGTTTCATTCATCTTCCTACCTGTCGCCTTAGGGAACCAGTAGTAGATACCAGAGAATAGTGCGAAGATAATTCCGCCAATGAACACATAGTGGAAGTGTGCAACTACGAAGTATCCATCGTGGAAGTGAGTATCAAGTCCTGCGACAGGGAAGAACATACCCGAAAGCCCTCCAAGAGTGAAGGTAATTAGGAATCCTAGAGACCACAGTGTGTGAGTCTTGAACACCAAACTTCCACCCCATAAAGTAGCCAGCCAGTTGAAAATCTTCACTCCAGTAGGGATTGCGACAGCCATCGTTGTAATCATAAACGCTGCACGCCATCCCGGACTCATACCACTCGTTAGCATGTGGTGTCCCCAAACAACGAATCCTACTACGCCTATCCCAACCATAGCATATACCATCGATCTGTAACCGAAGATAGAACGTCGGGCGCTAGTTGCTAGAACTTCAGATACGATACCGAATGCTGGAACCACAACAACGTACACTTCAGGATGCCCGAAGAACCAGAAGAGGTGCTGGAACAGTAAACCATCCCCTCCAGCAGTAAAGAATGTCGTACCGACTGTAGAATCGAATAATAAGAAGAAGACGCCAATTACGAATGCTGGAAGGCTAACATAAAGCATGAACACACTGATTAGAACAGACCATGTGAAGAGAGGCATCTTCATCCATCCAACACCTTTAGCTCGCATAGTGAATGTGGTTGTGACGAAGTTAACACCAGATAGTGTGGACGATGCCCCAAGGAGAGCTATGCCGCCAATGAACGCTATTGTTCCAGAGTTAGGGCCTCCCTCTTGACCGCTTAAACTGGAATATGGAGGATACATAACCCAAGTAATGTCAGCCGCCTCTCCACTCCAAACTCCAGTGAAGATTAGTGGAGCAGCAGCGACAATTAACCAGAATCCAAGCGCATTAATTCTTGGGAAAGCGAGGTCCTTAGCACCTATTTGTAGCGGCAGGATGTAGTTCATGAATCCAGCAATCATTGGCATAGCTGCTAGGAAAATCATTGTGGTGCCGTGTAGGGTGAAGAACGAGTTATACTCCGATTGTGTCAAGAAATCATTTTCAGGAAGAGCAAGTTGAATTCTGAACAGTAGTGCAAGAAGCCCACCAACTAGGAAGAAGAAGAATCCATACAAGAAGTAGAGGATTCCAACTTGTTTGTGGTCTGTTGTTGTTAACCATGGTTTGAGATATGCCCAGAAGTTTCCAATCGAGAAATTCTCAGGATTACGGGTGTAGAAGACCCACATGCTGCCAATCAGAATTAGACCGAGTGCCAGACCTATAACCGTCATCAGTATTGTTAGGGCGGCTGCACTAGGTGCAGTAGGGTTAGCGTTTAATCCTGGTATGACAATTTGTAGCTTATTCCACTCATCGCCATCTGGCGCACCATTACCATTCACTGCGTTACCATAAATTGTGAAATCCGCAATATCTGTATCACTAGCTGGTGCTGTCCATTTGAAGTCCCAAGTTCTTCTATCATTTGTGTCAAGATTGTGAGTTAGACCGCCCTCCATTTCAGAAACTGTGTTTCCGTTGATATCTGGAATAGACTCTATTACACCACCATTTGGTATGATTCTGAATCCACCATGTGCTCCACTATCATCGATATTCACTCCATCATTTACAATCGTTAAAGTGAATGTATATTCTTCTGATGCATTGAATACCTCTGGCAATCCGTCTAGAATTATTTGGGTATTTCCGTTAATACCGCCGTGACATGAACAACCCCCATCTCCTTGGCTACCAATTCCTCCAGGTCTTGCTTCGTAGGAGGTTGTAGATGCTAACGCTATTAAGAGAAGCGTCAATATAGCAACGCTTCTAATTTTCATTAATCTAATGCCTCCTTATGATCAAAATAAACGCCGAAGTCCGCATCGCAACTACCTACTTCCTCTCTAGCAACGACTTCAACTTCACCACCCATTAACGAATGGGAATCGCCACAGTATTCGGCGCAGCGTATTGGGAAAATTCCCGCCTCATTAGGTTGAGCATACATCCAGGTTCCGCCGTCAAGGCCCGGGACCGCGTCTTCCTTTACACCCCATTCTTGTAACCAGAAGGCATGTTGAACACCTTGATAGATGTTTGAAGCATCAAAATTAGATTCTCTTGCAGGATTCATGCTGTATATGTTGAACAATACGTTCTCATCACAAGGGATTATCATTTTACCACTTGTTTTGAATGTATATTTGTCTACCTCAGGGTCTAATGGGTCTGGATAAGGAGCAGGAATGTGTTGCCATCGATGAATGACAAATCCATCTGAATCATGGAGCTCTACGCTAAAAGGAGTATCCTCTCTAAAGCTTTCATCTAAAGTTGTATTATTTGCCAAGTCTAACGTGATCCTTGTTTGAGTTCCCCATCCGTATAGTATTGTAGCAGAGGTTGCTATGCTATCACCTGACATATCTATTGTTAATCCACTTGAATTCCATGTTACATCATAGACACTTGTATCATCTTCCCAAGTTAAGTTGTCCATGTAATAGAAGTCCCAGTACCACTGTAATCCGTTTACCTCGACGGTGAAAGTTTCATCTTGCTGTAGCTTTTCCACTTCTCCCCAAACTATGTTCATAGATCCGAATGCAAGGAAAGTTACCCACATAACCAAAATAGTAGGTCCAAGGAACCAAGCAAATTCTAAATCGAAGTTGTGTCTTTCTTTTGGAAATACTCCAACTTCTAGAACTTCTTTGCCTGCGGGTTCAATTCCATCACGGTATCGCAATACCGCGATTAGTAGCCATGCGAATGTGAATAATCCAACTACGATTGACCAAAAAAGAAACTTATCGTAAAGAATATTGAACACTGTGTATTCATCCGGCCACAACTCCCGAGATGCGCCCATATACCCACCTGTAAGTTGGGTGTATTAATTGATTGTGGATATACGATAATTTATTAATGCATGGAGACTAAGGTCTTCCGTCGTCTGCGTTATTTTGTGAGCCCAAATTCTTGCATCCAAACCAACCTTGAAGGGATGGTAATTATCGATGTTGAAGTCAAGCCAAATTCGTCTAGACAGGGTATTGTTGGGTTTAATGAGTGGAATGGAAAATTACAGGTCGCTGTAAAGGCAAAAGCAGAGAAAGGCAAAGCAAATTTTGCAGTTACCAATGTTTTGTCAAAGGTTTTTGAAACCGATGCGATAATAGTATCAGGAAAAACAAGCCGTCATAAGAAAATAGTATTGCAGGGTAAAACACCTAATGAGGTTACGAAAGTTTTGGAGGGGTTGTTTGAATCGTGAACAAAGATACGCTCTTGCTCACCGTGCCTTGGAAGCAGGGATTGAGGAGAATGCGAGTGGAACTGTAATCCTAGTAGAGGGGAAGCGCGATGAGATCGCTTTGAGAACTCTAGGTTTTAGTGGACCCATAGAGAAACTAAACAGAGGCTGGACGGTTGACAGAGTTGTTGTTTACATCGCTGAAAAGTATGGGAAATGCATAGTGCTAATGGATTGGGACAGAACCGGTGGAAGATTACAAAGACGCCTTATGGATTCAATGATAAGCCTCGATATCAAGCCATCAGATGAACTACGTAGGGCTTTATCCAAGGCGATGAAGCCAGACACTATGTGTGTCGAAGCTCTTACATCATTCCTCGGGCATCCTAACTCCAGATTCCTTAACGATATTTAGGACAACATGTGTGTAAGATCTAGAAACTCCCTCAACAGTAAATACAGTCTTAGTTAGATTGTCAAGGTCTTGCCTATCTTTTACACGAGCAAGTACCATTGAATCCCAGTCCCCTGTAACGTCATACACGCAAAACACTCTGTGGTCAGCAGATATGTGTCTCTGCACATCCATAATCTTACCTTTTTCAATACACAGACCTGCCATTACAGTCATTCCCCAGCCCAATGATTCTGGATTCAGAACAGCAGAGTAACCTTCGATTACTCCCTCGTCTTCTAGCCTCCTAATTCGATTAGTAATAGTCCCTTGAGCTACTCCCACTTTCTGTGCAAGTTGTCTTTGGGACAGTCTTGCGTCATCACATAGCAATTCGATTATTTGCTTGTCGACATTATCAAGAGTCATATCTTGCGACAAAGAGCATTTGCACTTCAATTATTCGCAGACGGGTCGGGTAAGTTGAGATCAAGAATCCAGTCTCCTAATTGATCTACCTTGACTGCCAATTTAAGTGAAAAATCACCAGAACCGGATACCTTCAATTTACCTTGCTTAGTTGAATTAGCGGCCACTGTCTCCTTTTTGATACTACTATTAGTTCGCCAACCACTCAATATATTCAACTCGCCAATCTCTATCGAGAAACCTGTAACTAAGCGATATTCAATCACATTTGGTTCATCTGTCCAAGAACCCTCTAGTCTTGGTAAGCCATTCTCTCTCTTTTTTTCCGCAAGGACAACAAACAAAATACAAATCGACAACCCAAAGAGAAGTGCAATAGGTGTTAAAATTGAGGTTTCGTCCACTGATTGCCAATATGTAGGCATCTTTTGCCTTTGTAGGGACAAAACACGATTTGTGCTATCATTTTCAAACCCTCCAACAAGTGCCACTACAATTTCAAACTCGTTTGCGTGACTTGCATCCCCTAGTTCTATTCCAGCCCCGGTGAGATAGTCTCGAGTAATGGTATCATTCAATCTATTTACTGCGTATTGTGAGCGATTAAAGGATTGTGAAGGGGACCAGTCTCGGACGAGATTTTTGACAGTTCTACCCTTAGAGTCGACAGCATCAGTCTCAATAATGAAAAGGTGTAACATGGTTACGTCTTTCAATTTTTGAGGATTTACCCACTCATATGTGATGTTGAGAAGTTCAACTTCAGTGGAACCAATTAATTGGATACTCCAATCTATTTCCACCTCGTTATTTCTAATTCCTATTTCTTTAATTTGTGAACTATAGTCATCCATTTGGGAAGAATAACCGTCTATCGCAATGTAAGGAGTCTCTGTTCCACCGTGAACAGCTAGCCGACTGTTTGCATCGTCATCTGGCAAACCTCCACCCTCATCCGATGCACCTGTTCTCCAATGAAGTAGAGTTATCTCTCCATTCCTATCCATATCTGTAAGAGTGGCGAGATCATCTTCATCCCCTTCGCCATGAAACCATTCAACGAGAGCCGGATGAGAACTTTGACTGTCATAACTTGCCTCTGAATATATTGTCAGATCTGACATAGCACTGCCCAATGGCAAAATGAGTAAAACTGTAAAGAATACAAAATATCTCATTCAACCCTCTCCAATTCAATTCCAAGTTTCATTCGTAAAATTTCTTGCTCATTATCATCAATCATCAATGAAACCCTTGCTGCAATCCAGACTGGTAGTAAATAATCATCACATTTCAATATAAATGATCCTCTATTAACTTCTACGGGAAATTCTTCAACCAAAGGAGAATTACCGGAAAGTAGTTGCTCAATTATCTCAATTTTTACTTCTACAAGGCTATTGGAGATGTGGGGTCGAATCAATTCAAGAGACTCTTGCCTAGTTCGCCAAATGCCCCTATTTTCTGCGAAGGTTGGTTGCCCAACATGAATTACCTTGAGGGGATGAAAATCAAATGAAGGCCAGTAGTCTCCCTTCTTGTTGTACACTATGGGGTCGTATATCTTCTCCAAAATTAGTTTAGGACCTATGCTAATTCTTTTTCCCCTTAGCCACCATGAAAAAGATGATTCCTCAACTCCCCATTTTTCACAAATAGCTTTCACCACTTCGATTGGGGCCTTGACAGGTGAGTGCCGATTTTTCTTTTTCCTAATCAATTCTCTTGGTTCGTGTAGTTTATCTTTCTTCAAGATTAGAGACCTAGCGACTTTTTCGGGCGTTCTTTCCTCGACATGCTTGAATAGGGCTACAAAAAATCCACCTGTATCATTTTCATGTTGATTAACTCTGATGGTATATTCTAGATTTGGAGAGTCCTCTCCTCTTTGCGATGGGTTTAGCATTTCATAAGATAGGCCAGGTAATTTTGGTAAACTGCCGTCCCACTCTAACGGATTACCATTATCATCAAGTATCCCCCAGTCGTTTATACCTCCCTGACAGATTAGGTTTGGAAATAGTCTATCCGTATCGATTTTGATGAGTTCTAGCCAGGGCGCTTTGCGAAGTATTTCACAAACTACTGCTTCGTTTTCAATAGGATCGAGTGAGCAAGTAGAGTATACCATTTTACCACCTGGTCGCAACAGTTGTGCTGCTCTGTTAGCAATATCAGCCTGCAACTTGAACATACTTCTGCCAACTTTTGGTGTCCATAATTTCCACAACCCGTTGTTCTTCCTAGAAGTTCCTGTCCCGGAACATGGTGCATCAACGATTACACCATCTAAACCCGGAGGGGGTATTCTGCTTATGTGACGACCATCGTGTTGTGTAATCAACATATTGTGGATACCTAATCTTGCTCTATTTGTAACTAGTAAGTTTAGTCTGCCAGATACGGGTTCGTTTGCTATAACTAACCCATTTGGAATGGCTTCGCATAATTGAGTTGCCTTGGAGCCAGGAGATGCGCATGTGTCCATCACGAGATCTCCATCTTTAGCTTCGAGAATTACTGGCGGAAGCATTGAAACCGCTTCCTGCCTTGTGATTCTACCAGTAGCGTGAAGCAAAGTGAGTATTTTCTTTGAATTTTCATCTGGATAATTGCCACTCAAAAATGGCATCTGCCAAGATTCAGAACATTTCATCCATGGAATTTTTTCCCCACCTAACGATTTCAGCATCGACCTTGTCCACTCTAAGTCATGCCTCTCAGGTGTTAACCTAAGAGTGACTGGTAGTGGTTTAGATGCATACGGTAACCACTTTGCAACATCCAAGCCCAAACTACGAGCTAGGCCAGATAGAGGTGTTTGTTCGAGAGAGGACAACTCGACTGTTGACCTGCGCTCCGACATAACTTGGGCTGAGGATGCTCACTATTCTTGATTGTGCAAATTAAATGAGAGATGAGGGTGTGGGATAAGCATGGCAGAAACACTGACGACACTTGCTTTCATGTCTGCCGTTCTAATGATAGTGTCGTCACTCACGAAATATGGTAGGTGGCTATCAGCCATTACTGCTGTTTTTTGTATTGTTGCCTCTCTTCAAATACCATTTGATGCTGTAAATCAATCCGGTGGTTCTGTATTAGTAATATGCAGTGTTTTCTGTATCGTTATACAGTATAACATACGCAACGGACTTGATGAGAAATACTTGAACATAATTAGTGGTGTGGTAGTGCTTGTTCTCTTACTGTCAATGTATCCTCAAGAAGGCATAGTTGATATGATCGAAAAATACACATTCAAAGACTCGCTAATCAAATTAATTCAATCCATAATAATTGGATTTGTTATGGCACTATACCTTGCGTCATCTCTTTCAAAACAGATTACTAGCCTCTCAATTGCAACAATTGGCTTGCTAGGTGTTTTGTTATTCGTAGATTTTAGTGACCTATCTAATTTGCTAGTTGTGGTATTAACACTCTCCATATTCGGTTGGCTGCCGTTCTTTGAGGACATTGTATCAAAGCGCATTGGTAGCGGTGATGGTCGTACCAGAGCTTTGGGAATTTCTGTCTTTTTTGGAATTGGCATAATCTATCTAACTACCTATGCTGCGATTTCACAAGTTGAAAGGATTGGAAATGGACCTGGTGCCATTACTGTAACTATGTGGTTAACTACTGCTATAACGGCGTTTGGCCTTGTTGGTATGTTGTTACCATTGCTCGGATTAGATCACCATGCTCGTCCCGAGTCATGGGGATGGCGTAAAGGAATACTGTTTAGCCCTCTCATAATATGTTTGAACACCGATTTAGCAATACATATTATCCTGGGAATTTGTATCGCTATTCTAATATCCATATCCTCACCTTTGGTAATAGAAAAAAAGAGGCGAAAATTAACATCATAGATGGGAAGTCCCCCCAACTCTTATGAATGGACAAAATCCGTTTTGCAATCGGAGATAAAAATCTCCAAGGATGGGGATCCTGATGGGAAGAGCATTTAGAGAAGGCGTAAGCCAAGAAAAAAAATTGACTTTGCGAACAAAGAGAAGGTCTTGGAAGCCGCTAGCTGACTTGCAAGGTTTGAGTGGTAGAACAATGACCACAGGTAATAGTATGGGGCCACTTGTTGAGGTCCCTGCTATGGTTAGAATCGAAAATGAAAAATGGATTTTTGAAAGAGTCAGTCAAGAAGTTCTAACTCATTTAACACACAGGTTGATAATTCACGAAGCTGAAGGCGCACGAACTTTAGGTGCGACATTAGACCTAGAAACCGCAATGCAAGTAGCGCAAGGAATGGCAAGAGACGAGGGTTCAGTGGTATTGATTGAACCACTGTGTTAATCAGAACATGCCAATTATCCAGCCAACTACGCCTTCATTTACAAGATAAATGAAACCTGCAAGGCCGATGCATGCAAGGTAAACCTGTCTTGGCGTGATTTTCCACGCATCCTCAGACTCCTCATCGAAATACCTAATCAGACCCGCAGCCTGCTGAATACCGCCGCCGTCTTTCTTTGCCATGACCGGGGCGAGAATCATTTACTTTATCAACGCGACGCGCGGAGTGTTTCACTCCTCTTGAGATAAATCCACGAACGGAATGCTGTCATCAACAATTTGCAAAACCTGTCCATCAGGAATCACGTCATCAACCACAATGTCGATTGATTCGGCTTCGAGGCGTGACAACGCCCTAATCACGGCAGGCGCATTGTCGTCTGCAAGAGCATTTCTTGCGATTTCGATTTCCGGTGATTCCCCTTTGGCTTGCAAGGTTTCCTCAATCATCTCATTAAGATCATCTTTCGCTCTACTGATGTGACTCAACCAGATTTCCTCATTTACCCTTGCGTTGGAGACTTTAGCCGTGAATTTATTCGGGCGACTAAATTCCCATGGCTTGTGTGACAAAGATGCCACTAGATCGAATACTATTCTTACCCTATCAGACACAGGACCCTCAATCACAATTTTGTTGGCGTAGCATTTTGTAAATAATCCAAATCCCCAATATGAGAAACTATCAACAATTATTTTACTGTCACCTGAAGTAAATGAAAAGGTCCAGTTTTGCTCATCAAATCCTGGCTTTTTATCCATTATTGGAGTGCTACCTCCCTGAACAACACTAAGCAAAGTTCTTGCAACGTCCCCTAAATATATTGTTGACACACTAGATGGATGTGCCTTTACTCGCAAGTTGCCCTCACCATCACACCCATGAGTCGGTCCTGCATTCCTAACCTGAGCATGCAGAATCGATCTTGATGGATCAAGTTCTGTCGCCATATCGTGTAGCAAGTAATCCTCTTTCTTCAAAATAACCCAGAATAAGAGAAGGGTTCATGATAGAGGGCCATAATGGATAACCAAGTGAACGCATGGCTTCTAAGTCGAAGAAAGATCCACTCGCAGCCCTAATGAGTCTACCAGGAATTGGTAAAGCGACAGCAAAGAAATTGTCCGATGCTGGTATAAAATCGGCAGCAGGTATCAAAAAGGCTGGCAAAAAAGGCTTGATGAAAGCAGGCTTGAGTCTAAATATGTCAGAGAAATTATTGAAAACTGTAAACAAAGGAAAAACTGTCAAGGCTGCTGCAAAAAGTGCTGCCAAGAAAGTCAAAAGCACAGCTAAAACTGCTTCTAAAAAGACAAAATCAACGGCATCCAAAGCTGTGGCTAGTAGTAAGAAAGTAGCACAGAAAACAGTCTCAGAAAATGATGGCAGCAAGAAAGTCAAATCTGTAAAATCTACTGATGGAAGAAAGGGCAATACGCTAAAGATTCCCCGATCAGTAAAAGATATGGCATGGTTCAAAAAGGATTGATTTTGGACCGTTAAATTGTAAGACCTTCAATCATGACGCAATTGCATGCCAAGGCGCAAGTATGGTAGATTGCGCAAGACTGTTGAGCAGCCATCTAAGAACAACTGTTCACGCTGTCGGAGTGGCAAACATTGTCCAATCGAAGGTCACGACGGATATGAGGTTACCAGCCATAGAGAATGGAGTGGTCCTGCTAAAATTAAAAAGAGGAAAAAAGCGAATTCATAATTCGCCAATATCTTCGCTTGATTGAGCGCGCTTGTAAATTTCCCTAAGTGTCTGATCGCTAATCTCAAGATAAACTCGAGTTGTTGCAATACTTGCGTGTCCAAGCAATCTCTGGATACTTACCAAATCTGCTCCTCTTTCTAGTAATCCTGTTGC
>MDSY01014818.1_pt1 | contig 21321 bp, 20 predicted proteins | sample 811131 | NCBI WGS metagenome assembly MDSY01 (sample SAMN05326643, study PRJNA326480) | marine metagenome | isolation source: seawater | place: Atlantic Ocean: South West | collected 2010 | reverse complement strand
TAGAAGCAGAACAAAGAAAAGCAGAAGCAGCAGAACGCGAATACATGAAAGAAGAAGAAGTAAAAGCAAAAGAACAAGCAACATTAGAAGCAGAACAAAGAAAAGCAGCAGCTGCAGTAATTATTCAAGCAACTAGTAGAAAACAAAAAGAAGTAAAAGAATTCAAAGCCTTAAAAAGAACAGTAACAAAAATTCAAGCACAATTTCGAGGTTTTAAAGAAGGAAAAAACAGAGCAAAAGAAGCTAAAGAAGCCGCAGCAAAAGAAGCCGTAGCATTAGCTATTCAAAAAGTTTTCAGAGGGAATCAAGACAGAAATAAAGTTGAGCATGAACGTGAAGCATTGATAATTAACAAGTTAAAAAATATACAACATAATACAATAAGTAAAAAAAATGAGTGTTTAAAAGAAACCGAAAACAATCTTAAAGATAAAGAAACACTAAAAGAAATAATAATTGAAGTCCAGAAGGAAGTGGAATTTAAACAAAGAAAATCAGAAGATATAATTCAATCTCTTGAAGAACAATATATAGATGTTCAAAGTAATCTTATTGATGGATTTACTCTAGACCTAGAAGAATATAATTCTCAAATCACTAATTTTGAAACCGAATTACACATCATAAATAAAATTATTGCAAAAACAAAAAAAATAAACCCAAAAAAAATAAACTCAAAAATAGTAGGACAAAAAGTAGCAGATACAGGAGACGCAATCAAAGAAGCAAAAATAGAAGCAATAAATATAAAAGGATTAGTACATATTATCAAAGATATAGATTTTAAAAAATTACTAGATACAGCAGGTGGAAAAACAAGAGAAGAGGTAAAACTTGAATCCAAAAAGCCTTTTTATGAAAAATTAAAACAAAAAATTAATGGAATCCACCAGAAAGTCAAAAAGGATAAGATTATTTCAATTTTTAACAGTCACCTTGAAGATATATTATTTGAAGAAATAAATAAAGAAATAAAAGACAAACGAAGCAAGAGTGCAAAGAAAGCCCAATTACGTACGGCTAATGCAATGGGGCTTTTTTCTGGGAAAATTAATAATCCAAATATTGAACATAAATTAAACATATCGTTAACAACCTATTACTATTTGCAGGAAATATTTAGCAGTATTGAAAGTGAACAAGAATTAGAAATACCAAAAAACGACGTAGTCAAAAATGTTGAAGATTGTATAAACCATATTCTCAAAATTAATCTTTGTAATTACTTTTTTAATGATACTAGTTTACCCAATGAAGCGATGATAAACGTAAAAGGATTAAGACCAGCAATTGAGGATAAGTTAACTATAGAGGATTTTTCTTTATTAGATTTCATAGGTAAGGGGCGATCATTAGTAAAGTTATTATTAAAACTTGGTGAAATGTACACACCGAGAGAAGTTGAAGAAGCTGATGTTTATTATTTGGGACAACCCAGGAAGATACGTAGAACTCCCGATTTTTTAACACGCCCCCATTCCCCAGCCACTGAGGATTCTGGTTCTGCTTCTGATTCTGCTGGTAGTAGTGATGGTTCTTCAACTGTTTCTGATTCCTGGAGTAGGGTTTCGGTGCTGGGTGATAGTCACTCCAGTTCAACTAATAACCTAACATCTTTTGTAGAATCCTTACATTCAACAACAAAGAAATTAGTTAAGGGTTTTAAAAAGCTAAAGAAATCCGGTTTAGTTGAATCCCTCGAGCTTAATGAGGACTCAGAAATTCCAATGAAAGGATTTTTAAATACTATATTTGATAGCTACAATCCCCGTTCCGATGAAGATTGTACTCTTACCCCGGATACCCTGGTTACCCCGGATACCCCGGTTACCCCGGATACCCCGCTTACCTCGGATACCCCGGTTACCCCGGATAGCCTGCTTACCCCGACAGGAGTATGTCAAATTGCTCCTGGGGCAGTTGAAGGATCTCTTTCTAGGGCAGCTGAAGGATCTCTGGTTTTGCCCAGCCCTTTAACAAATCCAGAAGATAAAGCAAAATCCGGTCTAGAAAAAGTAGATATAAAAGTCGCAGCCTCAAATAAAATTATAAAAAATTGGCGTACATTGAATAATAAATATTGGAAATTCTTACAAGGGTTCGAGGACGTACAGCAAAAAGAGCTATTGCTTCAGGCTGAAGATTCATTAAAGAAATTTAATTTCGAAATGCCAAAAGATTTCCCTTTTAATTTTAATGAAAAAAATATAGAGAAAGTTAACACTGATGTAAAGCAATATTTTGAAAGCTTAAAGGCTCGTGCATTAAATAGCGAAGACACTGCTGAACGGTTAATATCATCTGGTTGGAGACAGGATACGAAGAAAGACGTAATGCTCTTTTTTGATGCTATAAAAAAACAAATAGCTACTTATTTAAATGAAATTATTTATCTGGGCTTATCTGCTAATCCAAGACTAAAACTGTTTCAAGCACCTTTTGAAAATTTTGACGCAGAAGGGTATAAAAACACTTTAAGAAACTATTCAGATAAGGGGGAAATACCAACTCTGGAAGATATTAAGACTTTTGTTACGCAACAATTGCAAAAAGAAGATCTTAGTTTATTTTGGAGATCTTATGATAATGTATATTATAAAAAAATAAATAAATTTTATGAAATATTTGAAATATCAAAAAACAAATCTGATTTTCATATTGATTTTTTAGACCACAATACATTTTATATTGATGTTTTAGACCACCAGAAAGATGGTTATAAGAAAACAAAAAAATTTATACAAACATTAAATGCAAAAGCTGATGCTATTAATTCTCTTAAAAGCTTATTCAATGAAGATTTTAAACAAATAACAGATTATATAATAAGAGATATGCAATTTGATTTTGATCAAAATTCGGAGTGTGGTAGTACCAGTGGCCGTGACAGTGACAGTGGCAGTGACAGTGAAGATGAAGGTGTGGGTTTCCGAGAGGATGCAGATTCAGTTGCAGATTCATCGGGATCTTATCCCCAAGTTGCAGATTCAGTTGCAGATTCAGATTCAGATTTAGATGGTTTAACCCAAGAAGAATTACTGAATGATCTGAGCACAGCATTGACTGATCCTGGTGTTACTGAAAAAGCCAAAACCATCCCATTTAAACCAGCTTTTAAAATTTTTCAATTAATTTCACAACAAGACGAATTACCTCCTATGATAATGTTTAATAGATTAACAAATGTTATTGCCAGATTAAAAGTTTGGGATGGTAAAGAATATTCTTCATTGAAATTAGATAAAAATGGAGATGTTTTTTCTATTTTTTTTCTTAGCTTTTTAAATGACTTTCATCCTAAACTTTTGACTACTCTTTTTGATGTACCAGAAAATTATAAGAAAGAATATCTAATTGAGGGATATGAAAATGAAGAAATAAAAAGTATTCAAAATAAATTAGTTAAATTAAATACTAACAAGCTAATAAGCAGTGATTCGTTCGTAGAAGACTTTGGAGATATAAAGCAATTACTTGAAGAATTTAAAATAAAGCGTGATGTAGATTATATAAATAAAAATATTCAAAGCCGCAAGGAAAAAATTAAAGAAGTATTTTCTAATCCTAAGGCTTTTGAGCATGTCAAAAAATTGAATGAACTAGTTACTAAATTATCACTATTATCACTTGGGGAGCGTGCTCCCAGTGAAAAATACTATATTTTAGAGAAAGACTATAAAAAATTAAATTATATTTTTGATTTTGTAAGTAAAAACATAGTAATTTTGAAAAGGTTTAAAGAAGAATTATCTCCAGACGACATTTCTGAGAAAAGACAGAAATTTTTGATGCGACTTTTAGAACCTCTAGAACCTCAGATGCAGGATATGTCATATTATAAAGAAATCTTTATGAAAAAACATTATCCGCATATACAATTTTTTGACAGTTTGATTAATTGTTATAAAACATTAGGAAATGGAGTACGAAATCAGGAGTAGTAAAATGATAATGATATGGAGTAAAAAATGGTAAATTTGCAAACCAAAAACCCTTTACAAACTCAATTTATTAGAACAGCCCCTGCCAATAAATCGAGTTCAGGTATATTAAGATTGACCCCTAAAGATATATTATCTAGATTGAAAATTGTATGGGCCGATAAAGAGAATCAAGTCGCTATACTAGCATTCGACAACAAAATTGGAATAACACTTAATTCACTTTCAGCAAAAACAAAAAAAATATTTTCAAAAATTTTAAATCTGAAAAAAAATGAAATTATTTTTAGCGGTGAGTTACACTATTTGATTAATTGTTTAGTAAATAGAGATAAATTTGACGAATTAAGTGTTCTGGATAATTTAGTTAGGATTTTACAGACACATATATTTTATCTAGCAACTAGTAACAATAAGCAGGCTGTTAGCACAGCTTCGCGTCGAGAAAATGAAGGTAGAGAATCTTATTCATTTGAATCTACTTGTTTATATAAAAACGTTTTATCAGCTGAGAGGGATACGATTTATGCTATTTTAGCTTCAAGTTTTGGATTTGAACCTTTTGAACCCGGACAAAGCCAAATTGAGATACCTTCATCAACTTCTACTTTATCTGCAGCACCATCTCCTGTATCACCATCTGTATCACCATCTTTATCATCAGTATCTGATCCTGAAGAGGATGCCCAATCTAATATCTCTACTCCTTCATTGAATCAAGGATCGATTTCAGAATTAGAACCAACTAACAATCTATCTACAGAAAGTTTATTATCTAATGACTCTACTTCTTCATTGAATCTAGCATCGATTTATAAAGTGATTAAAATTTTGTTTATGTTGGCTAGTGTTGGTGCTGCGTATCATGTTGGTTATTCTAGAGGTAGGTCTATGCCAGAGGGTACACCTCTTAAGTATTATCCAAATAACAATTCACTATCACTAGGACCGGAAATGCTTTCTCCAACATATTTTGGGTTGTCACGGTTTGTGATTGGGATTGGATCATCACAGTGGGGCGATAAAAACACTACGGTAACTCAAAAGCCTAATCATTTTATAGTAAAAGACCTTAGTTCTGGAGAAACATATTATGGTGCAGGTAATATTAAAGATTGTGGAAGAAAAGTAACGATAACACAAAATGATAAAGTAAAGATAACACAAAATGATAATAAACCAGTAGAACAAGAAAGAGAACTAACTTGTTTTCTCTCTAAAAATCCTGACAATGCAAAAAATCTTTTATATCGAAAAGAAGAAAATCATCAAAAAGAAGAAAATCATCAAAAAGAAGAAAATCATCAAAAAGAAGAAAATCATTAAAAAGCAGAAAATCGTTTTATAAAAAAATAAAGATTAATTTTTTTTTTAATAAATTATTTTTTTTTACGTTTCATTTTCTCTTTTTTTGGGTAAAAGTTATTTGTTATGTTATATCGATTGCTTGTTTCATTTCTTTTAACGGTATTTACTACCCTACTCTTGTTTAGTTGTGGTGGAGCCGAAGAACTAGTTGAAGAAGCTTCAGTAGATGGGTTACTGATTACTGGATCTGTGATTGATAGTTCGGATGCAGCAGACCCTTTTGTTCCTTTAACCATTTATGTTGCTGATTTTACGGTTACACCGAATCTTTTAATTAAACGTGAATCCTTTAATTCTATTCTAGATGGTACCTTTTCTTATACTGTTGTTTCGGGTCGTTTAACTCAAGATTATACAGATTATGGTAATAATTCAGGTTTTTTGAATTATTATATTAGTTTGTTAGATACTTTAAATGGATTAGCTATTAATGATGCAGCTGTTAGAGATTATATTGTTGTTTCTTATGATGTTTTATTTCCAATTAATACAGCTGATAAAATTATTAAGACATCTGACTAATAATGTTTTCTATAATTATGACTTATCTTTTTTCTTTATAAAATGAATTATAATTCCACTATTGCATGCTAAGGAAATGATTTGAATGCCGATAATGAGGATAAATAAATAAATCCAAAATCTAGCTATAAATAATAATGCCCCATATAAACTGACATAACTTATAATATAAATTGGTTTTAATTCATTAAAAAAATGTTCTAATTGCTCGTAAATAACATCGTTTAAGTTAGTATGACTCATAAAGTGTTTGATCCAATAAAAACAACAGCACTCTATACTTGCAAGTAACAAAGAAATTAAGCAACATAATTGTGAGGTACTTAATCCTAATATATCCATGGCTCTATTTTACTTGTTAATATAGGGTCTTGTCATGATTGATTTTTAATATTTAACAAAAACTGTAATGTTTCTTTTATAAATAATGCTGGTTGTTCACTTTGTAACCAGTGCCCTGCCCCTTTTATTGTTTTAATAGTAACGTTATTAAATAGTGTTTTAATTTGATTCGTATCTGTTGGTTCATTAATATAAAATGAATTTTCTCCTCTTAAAAATAAGGTGGGTATATGAATTGGCTTTTTGCTGATACTATTGTTCATGATGTGATGGTAGTTATTGGCAATAGCTTCGGTATTACATTGCCAATAAAAATGATTGTCTTGATTACGTTTAATATTTTTTAGCAATAATTGTCTGATACGAGGGTCTGGTATTAGTGTTGATAGGCTTGTATCAATAACGGTACGAGTTAACAGTTTACTTAAGTTAACGGTTTGCATGGCCGTTAAAATGGTCTGGTGATGCTCTTCGTATGCTTTGGGTGCAATATCAATAATCATAGCTTTTTGAAAACGGTTTGGATTTTGTTGTAAGCTATGCATGGCAATTTTCCCGCCCATTGAATGACCTATAATAAACGGGTTTTTTAACTTTAAATAATCCATTAATTGGATAAGGTCTAAACTCATTTCATTATAGGTCATTGAATCATTATGAAAGGATTGGCCATGATTTCTGCAATCAATACAATAGACATTTAACTGTTCACTTAATGCTTTTGCTATGGTTTTCCAATTATCTTTACAACCTAATAATCCGTGAATAATAATTACGGATTCGTTGGATGGATGGGGGTAGTGGGTATAAGCTAAATAATTTTCTTTGTTCATCTTCTTGAATATTTGTTTGTCTAAGGATAAAGTAAACATTATGCAAGAGCAAGTAAAACAAGCCCAGTTATCGTTACTATCTTTGATGATTACGATTGTTATTCCATCGTTAATTTTAATTTTTTCTAAGAAACAAGTTTTAATTTCTCCAGAAGTTTTATTATGTGTTGCTTTATCATTTCCTGTATCATTTGCACTTTATGAATGGGTATCTCAAAAACATGTTTCATTTATCTCTATTTTTGGTTTTATTAGTGTTTTATTAACAGGTGGTATTGGGGTTTTTCGCTTACCTTCAGAATGGATTGCTGTTAAAGAATCTTTAATTCCTTTTATTATTGGGATGGTTTTATTTGTTATGTCTTTACGTGGTAAGCCAAGTATGGAATTTTTGCTTAAATCATTATTTGATTTGCCAAAAATTCAGGCTACTTTAACAAAGCAAAATAAATTGTCTGATTTTACTCAGATTATGGTTCGTTCATCTTATTTATTAAGTTTATCTTTTTTTATTTCAGCTATGTTAAATTTTTTCTTGGCATCTTTTATTGTTCAAAGTCCTTCTGGAACAGCTGCTTTTAATGAAGAAATTGGGTTTTTAACTGCTATTAGTTATCCTGTTATTGCTTTACCTTGTATGATTATTTTAGGGGGCTCTGTTTGGTATGTTGTAAGATCATTAAAACAATTAACGGGTTTATCTTTTAGTGATTTACTTCATGTAGATTATCAGTAAGGGTATTCTTATTGCTTTACAAATGGTTAATTTTTTTAGTACAGTGTCACTATGATTCATGTGATGATTATGGCAGGTGGGAAAGGATCACGGTTTTGGCCGTTATCTCGTCATCATAAACCGAAACAATTTTTATCTATTCTTGGTGATAGATCTCTTTTAGAAACAACTTTATCACGTGTTGATGGTTTGGCTTCGGATCAACATAACTGGATTTTAGGTAGTGCACTTCATCAAGATAACTTAAATCGTATTTGCGCAGATATTGATGATTTATCAATATTATTAGAGCCTTGTGGTCGTAATACAGCGGCTTGTATTGCTTGGGGCGCTTTTGAAGCACTTAAACAAGATCCTGATGCTATTTGTGTTGTGTTATCTGCGGATGCTTGGGTTGATTCTTCAGCAGGGTTTCGTGAGACTCTTCAACTTGCTATTGATGTGGTCAAACAGAAGGATTCATTGGTTACTATTGGGATACCCCCTACCCGACCTCATACAGGTTATGGTTATATTTCTGTTGATACTTCCGCTGATGGAATACTTCCTGTACAATCTTTTACGGAAAAACCTAATCTTGAAGAGGCAGCATCTTATTTAGCTCAAGGATCTTATTATTGGAATGCAGGTATGTTTGTCTGGCGTGCTCAGCATATTTTAGATTGTATTCAAAGGCATTTACCTCATCATTATGATTGTATTAAATCGTTTACAAATAAGGATATTCGAGATCCTAAGCAACTATTATCCTATTATGAAGCATTAGAACCTATTTCTATTGATTATGGTGTTTTAGAACATGAAACAGCTAATATGGTATTAATTCCAGCTCGATTTGCTTGGGATGATATTGGTAATTGGTCATCATTAGCGTCTTATTTACCTCAGGATGAGTCTCAAAATGCATCTAATCATGATATGGTTGCGGTGAATAGTCATCGTAATATGGTATTTAGTGAGTCTAACAAGAAAATTGTATTAGGTCATGTTGATGATTTGATTGTTGTTGATACCGAAGATGCGTTGTTGATTTTGCCTAAAGAACATGATCAATCTATTAAGCAAATTTATGACAATCTTGAATCAGAATACCAATAACTTTCATCTCGTTATTCAAACTAACTCTCCTGGTGAATTAGCTGCTTGGGTTACGCCTATTGTTGATACATGTTTACAAGTGATACCAAATTGTTTTATTACGGTTTGTTTGGTCCCTTGCCAATATGCTACGGGGAATGAAGCTGATGTTGCAGCTTCAATAGCCGGTGTACAACAAGTCTTTACTCCCAAACAAACTATATTATTTTTATTTGGTTTAACGTCGTTACCTAAGCAATCTAGTAAGGGGGCGGTTTTATGTTTGGGGGGAGATCCTTTTTATACGCAATTACTTGGGTTTCGTTTAGGGTTTCCTAGTAGCATTTATACAGAACATCATAAAAAACCAGGTTTGTTTTTTAAACATGTGTTTTATAAACATCAATACGGAGATTTAATGAAAGCACGTGTTGCTCATTATCAACGTAAGGAACTTACCAAACATGATATTTTACAACACTATCACTTACCTGATAGGCCTTATGTTTTATTTTTTTTAGGATCCAGACCAAATCATTTTATGGCTTTTGCTGAACTTATTTTACCTACGATTTCTCACTTTTTATCTTTACAGGATACAGTGGATATTATTATTCCTGTCGCACCTACTATTTCAGATAACTATTTAGCAACCATTGATCATACTTGTTTAGGGGATAGAGTTCATATTTTAAGGGGTAATTCTTTGGACTTTATGCAACTAGCTACTTGTATGATGTCTTTGCCAGGTACCAATACGGCTGAGGCATTATATATGGGGTTGCCTATGGTAACAGTGGTTCCTTTAAATCGCTTGGATTTATTAAGTTTAGATGGTCTTTTGGGTTTAATTGGATCGATACCATGGTTTGGTGCTTGGTTAAAAAAGCTTTTTGTTCCGATGATGTTAAAAAAAGTGTCGTTTGTATCTCTTCCAAATCGAATTGCTCAAAAGAAGGTTGTTCCCGAATGGATTATTAGCATTGTTCCAAATATATTAGCTCAAGATTTTTATGATTTTGTTTTTAATACCTCTCAATTAAAAACTATCAAACATGATCTTCAGGCTATTGATTCTTCTCAAGCGGTTGATGAAATAATTATTAAGACATTATGTCAAGAATCCTCGTAAGGTAAGTATTTTTTTTGTTTTTAGGTTAGGGATATGTTAGGACGGTTACTTGTTGTGTATAATAAGGCACATGAATATTAAGTCTTTGCAGCATTGTTCTTCACTTACTTTTTTTCCTAAACATCAACCTTATTTCGAGTTTATTCGATCTGATGTAACGAGTCATTCTTCTTTTGGTTATGCTTTTTCTTATGATAATCAGCTTTATTGCTTAACTCCTTTTGATAATCAGGGAGATTCTTTTCCTTATTTAATTTTTGATTATACAAAACAATATTTAGGTCTAGATGCCTTGTTAGTGTCATGTTCGGCAACTTGCTGGCAAGCGGTTGTTAAGGCTCAGTTCTTAGCTCAAGCTTATCAGGATTTAGGTGATCGTAAACATGTTTTATATTTGATGCCTTTGATGGGATTAGTTGCTAAACAAACGGTGTTATCTGAGTATCTAAAGATGGCATCTTTACCTTCGTTATTACTAGATTATGCGTATCGTAAAAAAGTGTCATCAAAACAATTATTGCAAATGGTTCGCTTTGATCTTTCTTTTTTAACTTGGTTTGATAGTGATGTTTTACCTTATATTGATCCAAGTTGTTCGGTGTTACTTGATTTATGCGAATCTTTACATGATTGTTATCAGCGTTTAGGAGGTATTCATCTTTTGGTTGAGTCATTGCAGTTTGACTCTATTTGGGAATCGTATTCTGATTTAAATAAACGATTATCTATTTTAAGGGATCGATTGTTTAAACAGAGATACCCTACTCAAACTTATTATAATCAACGTATGAAAGATCAGATTAAGGCCTTGGATTTGCCTGATTTTATGTCGATTGATTGGGATAAAACGTTAGAAAATAAAGGGTTCTTTTTGAATGTGCATGTTTCTCGTTTGGATGATTTACAGGGTTTATCGTTATTGTCAGATAAACAAGCGTTATTTGAAACGTTGTTACAGGAGATGACCTATGACTCAGATTAAACAGGCTATGGTTGATTCATCTCAGGTTGATTCAGAGTTAATTTCAGCTCTTAATGAAGCAGGGATTGAGTATGTTGTTCAAGATGATGTGGATACACAAAAACATTATCGAGCAGGAAAAAAGAATTTGGTGGTAGTTGATAAAAAAGGAGATGCGCTTGATACCTGTGCCACGATTAGTGATAAATATATTTGCTGTAATGTTAAAGTTTTAAAATCAGTTAGTAATTGTCCTTATGATTGTTCGTATTGTTTTTTACAAAATTATTTAAATGACGGTAATACAAAGATGGTGGGTAATGATAAAGCGCTTATTGATGAAGTTAAAGAAACGTGTTTTAAAGAACCTAATCGTATTTTTAGGATCGGAACTTGGGAATTAGGTGATAGTTTGGCGTTGGAACGAGAAACGGGTCAGGCTCAACGGCTTATTAATGCTTTTCGTGATATTCCTAATGCTGTATTAGAGCTTAAAACTAAATCTGATATTGTGGACCCTATTTTAGCGTGTGATCATCAACAGAAAACGGTTGTTTCGTGGTCTCTTAATGCCAATACTATTGTTGAAAAACAAGAACATAAAACGGCTCGTTTGCAGGAGCGCTTGCAAGCCCTTAAAAAAGTGACCGATGCAGGTTATTTGGTAGGCTTGCATTTAGATCCTATGATTTATTTTGAGGGCTGGGAAACAGATTATGAATCTTTGGTTAGGCAGATGATTGAGTCAACTTGTTCAAGTCAAATTGCCTGGATATCCTTGGGAAGTTTACGGTTTAATCCAGAGATGAAAAAGAAGATAGAAACGAATTTTCCTGCTAGTGATATTACTTATACCGAAATGATTCGTGGTGATGATGGTAAAATGAGATACCCTAAACCGCTTAGAATGCGTATGTATCGTCATGTTATGGATGTGTTATCAGTTGCACTTGGTTATGATGATTTGTCTCCTCAAACAGGGTTTGACAAACCTTTATTTTATTTTTGTATGGAGCGCTGGGATGTATGGCATGATTTATTAGGATCCTCCCCTACTTCGATTCAAGATTTAGATTATTTGTTTGCGAAGTCTTTGCAAGCTCGTTTTTTTACGGATTTACCTGTTCCTAATCCAATAGATTATGGTTTGTAAGAATACTTTTACTGGGTGAGTTTGCTTAGCAATTAATATAACATAAAATTTCAATACATTAATTCTCTTTATTTTTTCGATTTATACTATGTATGAAAAAGGAAATTAAATGAATTTAGAATATAATCCATTTGCATCAGAGGCAGGCTCTAGTGATAGTATTTCACGCTATTTAGGAGGGTCTCTTTCAACGGCTGATACTGGTATTGGTTTTGGCGAAAATGCATTTTCTGATATTTTACAAACTCAGATGATGGCGGTTCAGCCTATTAATTCTAAGGTTGATGCTATTTTACAGCGCTTAGAAAATGATCAACCGTTAGTTGGGATGACGCCTCAAGAAGCTTCAGAGGCTATTTTTGAATCGATTAAACATATTCTTAGTGGTGTTGCGGATGTTTTAAAGTCTATGGGACAGTCAGGGTTAGCAGGAGACACAACAATTGAAGATTTAAGTCGTTTAATTGAAGGTGCTAAACGATTATTTGATCGTTCTGAAGATCCTCATGTTTTAGAACAAATTGGAGAGGTTTGGGAACCTTTAAGAAAGAAAAAATCGCCTGTTTTTCATTCAGTACATGCTTATTTTTTTCATATTGCTGTTACCTTTTCCGATCAAGATGGTGAGGGGTTATCGATTGATACCTCTGGTTTAACAGAAGACGCTGAGGAAACGGATCGAGGTGTTTATTCGTATTCAGAGCAAACATCATTAATTTTACTTGATATTGTTGAATCGTTTTCGGATTCTGCAGAAAAGGATGAGTTGTTGAACGTGTTAGAGATGGCTAATATTCGTGAAGAAGCTGATATTGACTCTGATAATATGATAGACTTTTCTGATGCAGCATCATCGGAACAGTCCACATTCTTCTACCAATAATTTTTCTTTATATCTGAATCAGTTAGGGATTGATTCTCGTTTTGTTTTAGGAACATGGTCTTTAGGTGGTTCTCATTTTGGATCCTATGATACTCGTTTAGCTACAGATGTTATTCAGAAATCTTATGATTATGGGATTAGACAGTTTGACTGTGCCTCTTTTTATGCAAAAGGTCAATCTCAAGCAATCTTACGACAAGCTCTTTTATCAAAACAATCAGATTCTTACCTTATCCATTTAAAAGCAGGTTTACGTTGGAAAGGTAATGCTGTATTACATGATGGAACTCAGGATCATATTACGGATACTGTTTTAGCGGCTTTAAAATTTTTTAAACGTGATAGACTAGATATTTTTTTACTGCATTGGCCTGATCCTAATACTGATATTCGTATTGCCTGCGATACATTAACAGCGTTACGTCAGGATGGAAAACTAGCTTGTTGGGGGCTTTGTAATCTTACTGAAAATCATCTTTCTTTAGTACAAGGTTATGATTATGATGTTTGTCATTTTCATTATAATCCGCTTCATAGGGAAACAGAGAAGGTGATGAAAATGATGGTTTCTGAAGGCGTTGTAACAATGGGATATTCCCCTTTCGAACAGGGGTTACTAGTTAATTCAGACTATTCATATAGCAAGGTTTTTGGAAAGCGAGATGTTCGTAAGCGTAACCCTTATTTTTTAAACCAGGCTATTAAACGTAGTTTGCAAGAGTTATTTGGTTTAGATACGGCTGGTTTTTCATATTCTCACTGTATTTTACAATGGCTTTTGGACCAATCTTGTTTACATAGCATTATTTTTGGTGTTCGTTATCAAGAGCATTTAGATGAGATAAATGCATTTTTAAAACTTTCTAAGAGTGATATTAATTTGTTACAGCGATCCTTATTTTATCAACGACTAAATTTGACCTTTTAGTTGTAAAAAATGAATAATTAATTGGTATTATTTTTAGAATGTCAAATTTAAAATTTCTTTTACAATAGAATATGGGTATATCATATATTTTCGGATATATGAGATTATATTATCTGTTTTTTAGGTCGGTTTGTTTTGCTTATGTTGACTCCAAATTGGTCTATGTTGCTATAATAGATAGGTTTCAATAAAATTTATATCAAAGAGGGCAATATGACAGACATGATCACGCATATTATAAAACGAAATGGCGAAAAAAAGCCGTTTGATACGGAACGTATTTATAAAGCCGTTAAAAAGGCTTTTGAATCGGAAAGTATTAATGATCATGACACTGTGTTATCTATAACTAATTCTGCTGTTAACTCTATGCAATTATTAAATAAGGAACGCTCTCAGGATGTAACAGTTGAAGAAGTTCAGGATGTTGTTGAAAAAGAATTGATGGTTCAAGGGTATCATTCTATAGCGCGTTGTTATATTTTATACCGAGAAAAACAATCGCAATTGCGACAAGAAAAAACATATATCAAAGTTCAGGAAAAGACGTTAAAAGTTAAGGTATCTGAAACAGAAGAAATTTTTTATAATCCAAAAACAATAGAAGATTATTTAAGGCGCCTGTCTTTTGATTTGTATAAGGTTAGTATTTCGGAGATGATAGATGCTATTACAAAACAAATTTATGATGGTATTCCTCAATCTGAATTAGATCAACTTATTTTAGGTTCAGCTAGAGAACGCATAGAAAATCATTATCAGTATAGTAGTTTATCATCACGTATTATTTTAGATCGTTTATATAATTCAATTTTAGGTTCTGGATTGGCAAGTGATACTCAGGAAGTAGAATATCAAGCAAAATTTAAGGATTATATTCAAGAAGGGATAGATTTTGAGATTTTAAATCCTGATTTATTACATTTTGATTTTGATAAGTTATCAAAAGCTATTGATTCAAAACGGGATTATTTATTTCACTTTTTAGGGATTCAAATTTTGGTTGATCGCTATTTTATTCGAAACAGAGATTTAAAATCTTCTGTAATAGAGTTGCCACAATGGTTTTGGATGCGTGTGGCTATGGGATTAGCATTAAAAGAAAACGAAGCAGATCGTAATGATAAAGCTATTGAGTTTTATAATGTGTTATCGAGTATGGATTTAGTATCTTCTACCCCAACCTTATTTAATAGTGGAACACGGTTTAGTCAAATGAGTTCGTGTTATTTGAATACGTCTGAAGATTCTTTGGATGGTATTTTTAAATTGTTTTCTGATAATGCTAAATTAAGTAAATGGGCGGGTGGTATTGGTTCTGATTGGACTCAGGTTAGAGCGACTGGTTCTAAAATTAAAGGTACAAATGGCACATCTCAAGGCGTTATTCCTTTTATTAAAATTTTTAATGATGTTGCTCTTGCTGTTAATCAAGGTGGTAAACGTAAAGGTGCTATGTGTGCTTATTTAGAAATATGGCATATGGATATAGAGCAATTTTTTGAGTTACGTAAAAATACAGGTGATGAACGTCGTCGTACTCATGATATTAATACGGCATGTTGGATTCCTGATCTATTTATGAAACGGGTTGAAGAGAAAGGTGATTGGACTTTGTTTTGTTCGGGAGATGTTGCTGATTTACATGATTTAACAGGCTCTGCTTTTGAAGCTCGGTATTGTGAGTATGAAGCGGATTCGTCTATTCGTAAACGTGTTATGCCGGCGGCTGAATTATGGCGTAAGTTATTAACGATGCTTTATGAAACAGGGCATCCTTGGGTTACTTATAAAGATCCTTGTAATATTAGAAGTCCTCAAGATCATGTAGGTGTTGTTCATTCATCTAATCTTTGTACGGAGATTACCTTAAATACATCTAAAGATGAAACAGCTGTTTGTAATTTGGCTAGTTTGAATTTGGCTCATATGATAAAAGATGGTGAATTAGATAGAGAGAAGATTAAGAAAACGGTGTCGATTGGAATTCGTATGTTGGATAATGTAATTGATAATAATTACTACCCAACGGTTGAATCAGAGAAAGCAAATTTAAGTCATCGAGCAATTGGTTTAGGGTTAATGGGATACCAAGATGCGTTGTATCAGCTAAATATTGATTTTGAATCTGATGAGAATTTAGAATTTGCGGATGCTTCTATGGAAATGATTTCTTATTATGCTATTTTTGCTAGTTCGCAATTAGCTAAAGAAAGAGGTGCTTATGATACGTTTAAGGGAAGTAAATGGGATCGTGATATTTTTCCGTTAGATACTATTGATATATTAGAAAAAGAAAGAGGTCAGGCTATTGATGTGGATCGTATTACACGGTTGGATTGGCAGGTTGTTCGTGATCATGTTCAGAAATATGGTATGAGAAATTCTAATGTTATGGCGATTGCACCTACGGCTACGATTGCTAATATTTCTGGTGTTTATCCGTGTACAGAACCGGCTTATAAGAATATGTATATGAAAGAGAATTTATCAGGTAACTTTTTTGTAATTAATCGTTATTTAGTGGATGATTTAGATGCTTTGGATTTATGGGATGAATCTATGGTTAAACAAATTAAGTTACATAATGGATCTATAGGGAAGATTGCAGGGTTACCAGAATCATTTGTACGTAAATATAAAGAAACATTTGAAGTAGATATGCATTGGTTGTTACGATCAGCGTCTAAACGTATGAAATGGATTGATCAATCAGCTTCTACTAATGTATTTTTAACAACTCAAAGTGGTAAGATTTTAAGTGATACATATACACTTGCTTGGAAGTTAGGTTTAAAAACGACGTATTATTTAAGAACTTTAGCAGCAACACAGGTTAGTAAAGCTACTGTGCAAGAAGATGTTAATATTGAACCATTAGTATCTGCTACTGCTGTATCGAATGATACGGTTAATGTGTGTAGTATTTTAGACCCTGAATGTGAAGCGTGTCAGTAAAATATAAGGAGGCAAAACATGACAACAAGTTCGTTTGAAGGTGAATTTACAGGATCGGCATTATCGAATGCAGAATTAATTAATAAGCGTAAGGTTATTAATGGAGAAGATGATGGGTTGATGCAGGTGTCTCCATTAAAACATCCTTGGGCAAGAGATATTTTTAAAAGTATGCAACGTAATAACTGGGTTGCAGAAGAGGTTCCTTTTCAAAAGGATAAAGAACAATGGGAAAGTGATGAGTTAACGACTCAGGAAAAAGATACGTTTTTAAGAGCTTTAGCTTTTGCTTCTAATTTAGATGGGTTATTAGTTCATTCGTTAAGTGAAATTATTAAACCGAATATTACTAGTCCCGAAATTTCTTTGGCGATTGCTAGACAAATTTATGAAGAATGTTTACATGTTGATAGTTATTCAGTGATGATTGAAGCGGTTGGGCTTGATCCAGAAGATGTTTATGGTTTATATCGACGTGATAAGTCTTTGTATTACAAAAATAAACGTGTTTGGGAATCAATGTTTCAAATTAAGAGAGCTGATTTTGATACTAAAAAGATAGAAGATGCTAAGTTGTTTTTGGAAGCGTGTACTACTAATTTGATTTTTGAAGGTATTTTCTTCTTTAGTGCTTTTTTAGTGTTTTATAATTTTGGACGACATAACAAAATGCCTGGTTCAAAAGAAATGATTCAGTTTATTAATCGTGATGAAGATTTGCATGTACAATTATTTGTGAATATCATTAACGAGATTAAGAAAGAACAACCTGAATTATGGACAAAAGAGGTTCAGGATAAGATGTATAAAAATATAGTTGAAGCTGTTCAAATGGAATATGAATGGGGTTGTTCTTGTATTGGTGATGGAATTTTGGGTTTAACGCCTGAGACTTTAAAAGATTATATTCAGTTTATTGGTGATTTACGTTTAACTGCAATTGGGTTGCCAAAGGCTTTTAATTCGAAAAACCCCTACCCTTGGATTGATGAGTTCACACAAGGATCAATGATAGAAGTTAATTTCTTTGAAGGTACGGTAAGAGAATATCAGACAGGAACGCTTGAGTGGTAATAATGGTTGTATCGGGGGGGCTTTAACTTTATTTTGAACTGCTTAGTACTATGAACATTCCTTCTTGTTTACCACTAGGATTACGAGAAAAAGGAGTGCCTGGTTTTGTTAATGGTCAAAAAAAATATTCTAACAGATTTGAACCCGCTGTTGTTCAAAATTATGATAATAGAAATGTTTTATTGATTCAGCTTCATTACCATCGAAGGATTTAATGTATCCACCTCATGTGTGTTGTAGTCCGTGGAAGGCTCCTGGGCATATTTTTGTTGTTGTTGAGTTTATGAAGCCGATTCCAGCTGAGATAGTTTCTTTTTTCGAAGATATTCCCAATAAAATGTTTTAATTTTTTTTAATTTTTTGTTTAATTATGCTAATTTTATGAAGGTAAGGTTAGTTTTAGTTACTTTTATTAGTCCCAACTTAGTTTAAGATTATTTTGTGATTTCGGTTGTATAGATTCTTGTTTTGTTTGTGTTATTTTTACTCCTACTCGTTTTGTATAGGAAATAGCATCAGGTTTATAGATAAATAATGATGTTTTTATCGTTTGTGGGTATTGAAATACTATGGTTAAAATTTCTTTGGCTAAGGATTCTAAAATGTAATGTTGGCTTGTTTCTACATATGTTTTAATTTCTTCAGATAATTGAGCATAATTAAGTGCTTTGTCGATATTATCTGTTTCTGCTGCTTCTTGCATATTATATTGAATTGCTAAGGATACGGTTAAGGGCTGTTTTGTTGTTCGTTCAGATTCCATGCAACCAATAATGGTTGTTACTTGCAATTCATCAATAATAATTTCACCTAACATGATCTTGATTATATATTTAATTATTGAGTTTAACCAAGTATAATTTTTGAACTTAGAAAAGGAGATTATTGTGTCACATTATGTTTATATTACAAGACGTGTTGTGTTTTCAGCGTCTCATCGTCTTTATTCTAATCAGTTATCAGATCAAGAAAATTGGGATGTATTTGATAAGTGTAGTAGAGAAAAAGGGCATGGCCATAATTTTGAATTATTTGTCACTTTAAAGGGAATTCCTGACCCTGTTACTGGTATGATTATGAATTTATCAACTCTAAAAACAATTTTACAAGAACATATTTTAGATCCTATGGATCATCGTTTTTTAAATGATGATGTTCCTGAATTTAAGGATTTGTTACCTAGTATTGAAAATCTTGTGATTGTTGTTTGGAATAGGCTTATTCATCACCTTGGTGATTTGTTGTATGAAGTTAAAATCATTGAAACAGAAAATAACTTTGCGTTTTATCGAGGAGAATAAGAGGATTCTTTTATTCAGATAAAGCTTTTAAAACGTCTTCAACATGGCCTGTTACTTTAACTTTTGACCAGCGTTGTTGGATAATACCTTCTTCATTAATTAAAAATGTTGTTCGTTCTGTTCCAAAATATTTTTTTCCATACATGGATTTTTCTTTCCAGACATCATAGGCTTTATTGATTTCGGTATCTGGATCACTTAATAAGGTTATGCCTAAGTTATATTTGTTACAAAACTTTTCATGAGATTGTGTTGAATCTTTTGATACACCTAAAATAACTGTGTTTAAGGCATCAAATTCCTTTTTTTTATGTGTAAATTCTTCTGCTTCTTTTGTACATCCTGAGGTATCATCTTTTGGATAAAAATATAATACTACTTTTTTTCCTCGATAATCCGTTAAATTAATGGTGTTGTTGTCTTGGTTTTGTAATGAAAATTCAGGTGCTTTTTTACCGTTTGTTGTCATCTTTTTCCTCCAAAATATGTTTATTTTACTATTATACTAACCTATTATATTAGTATGAAGATAATAAATTTTAGATTTGTATGTATCAGTTTATTCTTAATGGTCTCGTTGGTAATGGCTCAACATCCGTATGAAAGTATTTGGTCTGGTTTAGTTGATGAGTATACTCATGTAAAAAAATCAAAGGGTGTAGCGTATGTTTATGTTGATTATGCTTCTTTGGTTAAAACTCAAAACTTTCGTTTGTTAGGTCGTATTTTACCTAAAATAGACCCTGATACATTAACGAAAGATGCTTATTTGTCTTATTTAATTAATTATTACAATATTAAAGTGGTTGAATCTGTTTATCTTAAAGATTCTGTAGATATGGCGTTTTTTGCTGATATTAAAACTTTGTTAACAGATTTAGATGTTCGTACTTTGTTTTGTTTATCCGCAGATGATATTTATTTTCCCAATCTTATTGCTTATTCAAGTATTGATTTATCGGATCAGCTAGATAAGCAGGTTAATGTGACATTAGCTAAATTATTTCGTTATGATAAGGGTGTTGGTATTATTTATGTTCATGATTGGTTTGATCAGCAACCGTTTACAGCTGAGTTTAAGCAATCTTTGATCTTGCAGGGTTTTCCAAAGTACCATACTAAAAAATTAACTATTCATTCATCACATTTTGGAAGTGTTTCAAATGCGATCGAAAAGTAATGTTTAAACTTTTATTTCAAAGGGAATGACTACTCTATAATACAGATAATTGGAGTCAGACATGGGACCGTCTAATATTAACCCAAATAGTAAGGGGCCTCTTCAAAATAGGTCAAATATAAATGCACAATCGGTTACATTAACTGTTAATGGTCAACAAGTCGTTGTTACTTATTCTAGGTTACAAAAAATTGTGCGTGGGTTATCTAAAATGGCTTATCTTAATGGAGAAACAAACGATGAAGAATCCTATGGTGAGGAGATTGCTGAAGATATTTTTGAAGCCTTAAAACAAGTTAAGAAGCGTCAGAAGAAAAAGAAATGATAATATTATAATTTTACTATAATGATACTTATTAAATTTTTTACTTATATCTTTACTATTGTTTTTTGTACCGTTTTAGTGGGTTGTGGGGCTATTTCAGATTCTACGGATACTTCTTCATCTTCTACAACACCTGTTTCTAGCAATTGTTCAGCTGTTTTGTTTGATAGTTTGCCTGTTGATAATCTTGTTAGTATTGTGCCTTTAGGCAATTCTAATCCTCGCGGGGGTCATACTTTTCCAACGCCACATAATTATGTGTATTTTGATGAACAAGGTAATACGGATTTGGATGTTTATAATGTTATGGCTCCAGGTGATATTACGCTAACTTCGATTGAAACGATGACTTATACTCATAAGACAACGGGTGTACAAAGTGCGGATTATTCTATTAATTTTAAATCTCAAACATGCTCTTCTGTTATTGGATATTACAAACATGTTAAGGGGCTTGAATCCAGTCTTGAGGCTCTATTAGAGTCTATTTCTAAAAGTTGTAACGCTTATGATGCCGGTGATCAAAATGTTGAACGGTGTAATTATAGTTTTTCTCATAAAGTGAGTTCAGGAACTGTTATTGGTACGGTTGGGGGCGTGGGTCAAG
>MDSY01108060.1_pt1 | contig 21341 bp, 20 predicted proteins | sample 811131 | NCBI WGS metagenome assembly MDSY01 (sample SAMN05326643, study PRJNA326480) | marine metagenome | isolation source: seawater | place: Atlantic Ocean: South West | collected 2010 | reverse complement strand
TTAATGAAATTAATTTATCCAATAGCTTATCTATTTCAATAAATTCTGTAGAAACTAACCTTTACTACAAGACTGAAAAATCAATAGCTTCAGTTCTTAATTCATTAGGATTTAACGAAATAATGAATAATTCATTAACAAACAATAATTTAAATTTATTTGAGAGAGAAAGTGTAGAAATAATTAACTCTATTAGTAAGGATATCTCAAAACTAAGAACAACATTATTAGAGTCTTGTCTTAAAACATTAAAATATAACATTAATAGAAAAAATGAAAACAGTAGATTTTTTGAATTTGGAAAAATATATGAAAAAGGAAAAAATTCAAACATAGAAAAAAGAAGATTAGGAATTCTTTATAGTGGTGAAATAAATCCAGTTTCATGGAATAGTAAATCAATAAGTGCAGATTTTTATAAATTGAAAAATATAGTCATCAATATTCTTTTAAAGTTTTCTATAAAGTGTGAAGAAAAAATAATCAAAATAAATGGTTTTGATAAAGCTTTAGCATTTTATTTTAACGACACTAAAATTGGTATTATTGGTCAAATTTCAAAAAATACAAATAAACAATTTGAAATAAATCAAAAAGTTTACTATTCTTCTATTGATATTGACGAGGTTTTAAATAAACAAAACAATAATTTTCAGAAATATAAACCTGTCTCAAAATTTCAATCAGTAAATAAGGACATGGCTTTTATTTTTGATCAAAACATTAATTTTTCTGAAATTGAAGATTTAATTTTAAAATCAAATATAAAAAACTTGAACAGTGTAAATTTGTTTGATGTTTATGAAGGAGATAAAATTGCTGGTGATAAAAAATCTTATGCAATGAATTTCAGAATTTGTAACGATGAAAAAACACTTAATGATAAAGAGATACATTTAGTAATGGATAAAATTCAAAGTAAATTAGAAAATAAATTTAACGCTATATTAAGAGATAAATAATATGTACAATACAAATATTGAGACTGAACTTCAAAGTATTAAAAACAAAACTATCAGCAGTGATGATTTATACAATTTAAATATTAATCTTTTTAATGATTTCGAATTAGAATTACTAAAAAACAAAAACATATTTCATATTAACGATATAAAAAAAACATGTATTAATTATCGTCTTCGTTTTTTAAATTCAAAATATTTTAAAGGTGATATCCCTAATGAAACACAAACTAAATTAAAAGATTTTAAAATAAAACACAGACTAAATAGTTTAGATATAAAAATTATGGCTCCATCAAAACTTTTTAAACTCAAAAATGCTGATGATCCTTTATTGTTTTGTAATCTTGGGAATGACTATTTTTATTTAATTGATAAATGGGGTAATGATTTAAGTTATTTTAGAAAGATTTCAATGTGGCCCTTCAAATCATTAAAAAACATCTTAGTTTTTATTGCTTTTTTAAGTCTTCTAGTTACTCTTATTATTCCTAGTGAGATATTTAAGTATGATAATTCTCCAAATGCTCAATTTCTCATAACTTATCTGTTTATGTTAAAATCAATAGTAGCTATTGTTATATTTTTTGGTTTTTCTCTAGGAAAAAATTTTAATACAGCTATTTGGAATAGAAAGTATTTTAATTAGTAATGAACCAGGATTTTATAATAGTTTTTAAAGGTTCTATAGTTTTTTCAAATAGAATCGTAAATGAGCTAATATTAAATAAAATCAATCCAATTGTTAAAAACGAAAGTGAGTCAGCCAGACTCGCAGGTTTTGGTTTTAATATTGAAAATGAGATATCAATTTATGTTCATTTAGATGAGTTTGAAGAATCTCAAAAAATAATTAACAATTTAAGAATATAAGTTATTTCTTAACTCTTTTATTTTAGAATCACCCATATACGAGTCGAATGAGTCTAACCTGTCTATAACCCCTTTTGGAGTTAATTCAATTATTCTATCCCCAACAGTTTTTGCAAATTCAAAATCATGTGTTGTTATAAAAACATTTCCTTTAAATTTTTTAATGGAATTATTCAAGGCTGTTATTGATTCTAAATCCAAATGACTTGTTGGTTCGTCAAACATTATTACATTTGAATTCAACATCATCATACGTGAAAGCATACATCTAACTTTTTCTCCACCTGATAATACATCAGATGTCTTTAAAGCTTCTTCCCCGCTAAATATCATTTTACCCAAAAACCCTCTTATGTAAACCTCTTCTCTCTCTTCATCGTTTTTTGCCCATTGTCTTAACCAATCTACTAAATTTAATTTATTTTTAAAAAAAGAATTGTTATCCAATGGCAAATAAGATTGAGAAGTAGTTATTCCCCAATTAAACTTTCCTTTATCAGCTTTAATTTCATCATTAATTATTTTGTAAAAAGCTGTTGTAGCTTTTGTGTCTTTTGAATATAAAACAACCTTTTCACCTTTATTCAAATTAAAGCTAATATTTTTAAATAAAATACTAGTTGAATCAGAATAAGATAAATTATCAACACTTAAAATTTGATCTCCTGCTTCTCTTTCGGAATTGAAAATTATTGCTGGATATCTTCTAGATGAAGGTTTTATATCTTCAATTTTTAAATTATCTAACATTTTTTTTCTTGAAGTTGCTTGTTTAGACTTAGAGGCATTTGCACTAAATCTGGCTATAAAGTCCTCCAATTCTTTTTTCTTTTCCTCAGATTTCTTGTTCTGTTGTGTCTTTTGTCTTAATGCTAATTGGCTTGACTCATACCAAAATGTATAATTTCCTGAAAAGTGGTTGATTTTACCAAAATCAATGTCAGAAATATGAGTACATACAGAGTCTAAAAAATGTCTATCATGTGAAACAACAATAACTGTATTGTCAAAATTAATAATAAAGTTTTCCAGCCATTTTATTGTTTCAAAATCTAAATCATTTGTTGGTTCGTCCATTATCAAAACATCAGGATTTCCAAATAAAGCTTGAGCAAGTAATACTTTAACTTTTTGTGCACCGTCTAATTCATCCATTTTTTTATAATGAAGATCTTCCTTTATTTCTAAGTTTGACAATAACGCAGCTGCGTCACTTTCAGCATTCCAACCATTCATTTCTTCATATTCTAATTGTAATACCCCCACTCTGTCACTGTCCTTATCAGAAAAATCAGGATTAGCATAAATATCATCCATTTCTTTTTTAATCTTATAAAGTGTTTTATTTCCTCTTATTACTGTTTCTAAAACTTGTTTATCATCAAATGCAAAGTGGTCTTGTTCTAATACAGACATTCTCTTACCTTGTTCCAGATGAACAGATCCGGAATTTGGTTCAAAAGATTTTGAGATAATTTTAAGGAAGGTTGATTTACCTGCTCCGTTTGCCCCAATAATTCCATAACAATTTCCTTTAACAAACGATGTATTCACATCATCAAACAATACTCTTTTACCAAATTGAACAGAAAGATTTGAAACTGTTAACATATTATATTTTTAAATAAGGTGGCAAATTTAATAAATTCAAATTTATGATTATTCTAAATTTATCTTTAAATTAAAAATTATAAATAATTATTTTACTAATGAAAAAAAACTTTATAATAATCTTAATATTTATATTCATTTCATCATGCAACAGATTTGGTAATGAACTCACTTATTTTGGAGGAAAAATTATTAAAAAAACAAACGATAAAATTTCATTATTAAAAGATGAAAATATACTAAATGAATCTCTGATTTCAAATGATGGTGCCTTTTTTATGAGCATTGATTCAATAACAGACGGTCTGTATAATTTTAAACATGTTCCAGAATTTCAATATATAATATTTGAAATAGCAGATAGTTTAGTTTTAAGATTGAATGCGGTAGATTTTGATGAATCGCTTGTCTTTACGGGGAAAGGAGCCTCTCGAAACAATTATTTAATTGATGTATTTTTAAAACATGAAGATGAAGAAAGTTTTTTAAATTCAAAATTAAGAGACAATCCAGATGTTTTCAAAGATATTATTGATTCTTTATTAACTATTAAAAAATTAAAATTTAAAAAATTTCAAAAACTAAAAAAATCAAATAAAACAAGTAATTTGATTATTGAATATGCAATTAAACTCCCATTATATTCTAAATTAGAAACATACATTTCTGTGTTAAAGCAAAATAACAAACAAGATGTTATCTCTAAAAAATATTATAATTTTAGAAATGATATAAGTCTAAATATTAATGAACTTTCTAATTTTAAACCTTATTTAGATTATATTATTTTAAGAACAAATAATATACCAAGAACTAATTTTAATTCTTATTCAAATTTAAATTTACAATTTAATTTAGATAAAATTAATTTTGTAAATACTACAATAACAGATTCTCTTATTAAATCAAAAGTATTGAGATATATAGCTTTTGAGTATCTTCTTAAAGAAAATATATTAATTGACATCGACACTTTCTTAAATACTTTTTTAAAAATTTCTATAGATCAAAAAATTAATTTAGAAATTCGACAATTATATTCAAATATTATATCCCTACAAAAGGGTAAATACTTACCAAAAATTAAATTGACTGATATCAATAATGATATTAATCCTGTAGATAATTTGCAATCTGATAAACCTGTAATTTATGCTTTTTGGTCATATGAACAGAACTCTCATCAAATTACTTTGTTTAATAGAATTTTTGAATTTCTAAATACAAATACTAATTATAGATTTCATTGTATTAATATAAATTCAAATAAAATGAAATGGAAAGAATCCTTAAAGAAAATTAGAATAAGCAAACATGTAACTCATTTTATTTCAAATGATTTTAATAAAATGAGTAAAAAAATGGTATTAAATAATCTTAATAAAATAATAATAACAGATAAAAAAGGAAAAATAACCTCTATTTCTAGTATTAATAAATTAGATAACTATGACTAGTTTCCTTTTTTAAAATCAGCTAGAAATTTTTCTAATCCACTGTCTGTTAATGGATGTTTTATTAAACCTTTAATTGAAGATAAAGGTCCTGTCATTACATCAGCACCAATTTTAGCACAATCAATAATATGCATTGTATGTCTTACTGAAGCAGCTAAAATTTGAGTATCAAAGGCGTAATTATCATATACAGTTACAATTTCAGAAATTAAATTGAGTCCATCTGTAGAAATATCATCTAACCTTCCAATAAAGGGAGAAACATAAGTAGCCCCAGCTTTAGCAGCAATAAGGGCTTGACCGACAGAAAATATAAGTGTGCAATTTGTTTTTATAGATTTATTAGTGAAATACTTAATTGCTTTAATACCATCTAGAATCATCGGTATTTTTACAACAATTTGTGGATGAAGATTTGCTAAATCTTCACCTTCTTTAACCATACCATCAAAATCAGTAGAGATAACTTCCGCAGAAACATCACCATCAACAATTCCACAAATTTTAACATAATGATCTAAAATATTTTGATGACCGATTATTCCTTCTTTTGCCATCAATGAAGGGTTGGTTGTTACTCCATCTAAAACACCTAAATCTTGTGCTTCTTTAATTTGTTCAAGGTTTGCAGTATCTATAAAAAATTTCATATAATTAGTTTTTGCTGTAATATAAAAGTATTTTCTCGAAAAATCTGTCTGGTAAAATCATCTTTAAAATTATAGAAAATTTTTGAATAAATTGACCAACTTTGTAATGAATTTTTGGATTTTTAGAATTAATTATCTCATAAATCAACTTTGAGATAATTTCTGGAGACATAGCATTTTTAACATGACTATTAGCAGACTTTATAGATTTAGAATACTCTTCATTGTAATTAGAAAAATTATTTAATTTAGAATCAATTCTTCTTGAAATAATGTCTGTTTTAAAATCTCCAGGAGCTACATTAACTACATTAATATTAAATCTTTTGAGTTCCATACTAAATACCTCTCCAATTATTTCAAGTGAACTTTTTGTAGCACAATAAACCCCTCTAAAAGGTATTCCAAAATATCCTAAAACTGAAGTTATATTTATTATTAATCCTTCTTTGTGTTTTCTCATAGATGGTATACATTCTTTAATAATTGCAATAGGTCCTAATAAATTAGTTTGAAAAGCACTTTTGATATCTGATTCACTTGTTTCTTCAAGAGGACCAGTGATACCAATGCCCGCATTATTAATTAATACATCAATACGAGTTTCAATATCAAGTACATATTTTACAGTATCTTCAATTTCAACCTGAGAATTAATATCACATTTTAACAATTCAAATTCTAAAATATTGTATTTCTTTGGATCTCTACAAGTTCCGTATACCTTGAAACCTTTATTAGTCAAAAAAAGAGATATAGACTTTCCTATTCCAGAAGATGCACCTGTAATTAAAATAACTTTCGACATATTTTAAAAAAAAGGGCAAGCTACTTATATCACACCGCTACGACCATCTACCCTTGCTGCGTTCCCACCCTGGGGGATTAAACAGGAGCTGGTTGTATAAGACTTGCCCAAGGCAAATATATATGATTTTTATAATTTACTACTAAGGTTAAATATTTATATTTGAAATAATTTTTAATATGTTAAAATGAAAACAATATCATTATTATTACTATTTCTCATTCAAATAAATTCAATAATACATGCTCAAAATTTAGAATTACCAATCGATACAATTATTGTTACAGAGCATTCTACAAAAATAAAAGAATTTGAAATAAACTATCTAGCTCAAACTGGAACCCAACCTGTTTGGGATAAAAATGGAGAGGTTATTGCCTCTTTATTTTACACTTACTATAAAAGAGTAAATTCTAAGAAAAAAGAAGATGTAAACAGACCTTTAATTATATCTTTTAATGGTGGTCCAGGTTCAGCATCTGTATGGATGCATGTTGCATATACAGGACCAAAAATTTTAAATGTTGATAGTGAAGGATACCCTGTTCAACCCTATGGAATTAAAAACAATCCTTATTCAATTATTGATGTTGCAGATATAGTTTTTGTCAATCCAGTAAATACAGGTTATTCTAGAATGATTAAAAATTCTAAAGGGGAAATGCCAGATAGAGAAATATTTTTTGGCGTTAATGAAGATATTAAATATTTGGCAGAATGGATTAATACTTTTATTTCAAGAAATAATCGTTGGGAATCACCAAAGTATATTATTGGAGAAAGTTACGGGGGAACTAGAGTAATGGGGTTATCCTTAGAATTACAAAATAATCAGTGGATGTATTTAAATGGTGTCATAATGGTATCTCCTGCCGATTATAAAGTTTACCGAACAGGAGGTCCAGTTGGATCAGCGTTAAACATGCCTTATTTTACTGCTACTGCTTGGTATCACAAAATGTTGAAAAATGAATTACAAAGTAAAGATTTACTAGAAATTCTTCCAGAATCAGAAAAATTCACAATAAATTCACTAATTCCGGCGATTGCAAAGGGCGGATTTATAAGTGATGAAGAAAAAAAAGAAATTGCAAAAAAAATGTCTTATTATTCTGGAATTAATACTAAATCTATTTTACAAAATAATTTAGATCTTCCCACAAGCTTTTTTTGGAAAGAGTTACTTAGAGATAAGTCAGGGTATACAATTGGTAGACTGGATTCAAGATATTTAGGTATTGACAAGAGAGAATCAGGAGTTAGACCTGATTATAATTCTGAATTAGATTCTTGGTTACATTCATTTACACCTGCGATAAATCATTATTTAAAGAACTACCTTGGATTCAAAACTGATTTAAAATATAATATGTTTGGACCAGTTCGTCCTTGGAATAATGAAAATGATAATACAAGAGAAAATTTAAGACAAGCAATGGCTCAAAACCCTTACTTAAAAGTTTTATTTCAATCTGGATATTATGATGGCGCCACTACCTATTTTAATGCAAAATATACTATGTGGCAAATAGACCCTAGTGGTAAAATGAAAGATAGATTCTATTTCAAAGGATACAGAAGTGGTCATATGATGTACCTGAGGTCTGAAGATTTAAAAACTTCAAATCAAGATATAAGAGATTTTATATTGAATTCTAAATCAAACGGTAAGCCAGCAAAATATTAAATTAATGAATTTTGTTAAAATATTAATTGTTGCTTTTTCATTTATAATGATTTCTTGCGGAACTAAGCCAAACCCACAGTATTCATTAAAAATTACTAAGAGTTCTGACTTTTTAAAAAATGGAGAGAAGATAAATATTCATATAAATAATCCGAAAAAACACAAACTAGAAAAAATTCAATTTAAAATTAATAATTCTTTAATTAATTCAACTTATACACTTAACAATAAACTTGGAACAAATCAGATCCAAGTATCTTTTTTGGCTGACAATAAAAACTTTACTTTAACTAAAGAAATTATAATTTTTTCAAGTATAAAACCTAAACTTTATTCTTATGAAATTATTAATGAATTTGATCATGATATTGCTTCTTACACTCAAGGATTAGAGTTTGACAATGAGTTTAACCTTTATGAAAGCACCGGTCAATACGGGTACTCTTCTTTGAGAAAAATTGATTTTGAGACAGGTACAACACTAAATAAGCTGTTTCTTGATAAATCATTTTTTGGTGAAGGCATAACAATCCTAGGGAATAATTTATTCCAATTAACTTGGAAACAAAAAATAGGATTTGTTTATAATAAAAATAATTTTGAATTAATTAAATCATTTGATTATGATAAAAGCGTTGAAGGTTGGGGATTATGTAACGATGGAACCAATATTTATAAATCAGATGGTTCAGAAAAAATATGGATTTTAGATCCTGAAACTTTAAACGAATTATCATTTATTAGTATTGTGACAGATAAAAAAGTCATCACTAAAATAAATGAGTTGGAATGGTATAATGGAAAAATATATGCAAACACATATCAGTTCAATAAGGAAGTTGGATTAATAATTGACCCAAAATCTGGAAGTGTAGAGGGTGTTATAGATTTTAAGGGATTAAAACAAAGAGTTAAACAGCATAATAAATTAGACGTACAAAACGGAATTGCTTTTCATAAAAAAAGAAACACATTTTTTGTGACAGGAAAAAACTGGGACAAATTATTTGAAATAAAAATATTTAAAAATCAGTAATTAAATAATTTTCTTCCTTTCATCATTTCATTTACACTTAATTTAACTCCATTTATTATACTATCATTTTCATGATTTTTAATTACTTTATCAATTAATGAGACTATCTCCAACATATCTTTTTCTTTTAGTCCTCTTGTGGTTATAGCAGGTGTTCCAAAACGAATACCAGAAGTAACAAACGGAGATTTATCATCAAATGGTACCATGTTTTTATTTGCAGTGATATCAGCTTTAACTAATGCTAATTCTGCATCTTTTCCTGAGATATTTTTATTTCTTAGATCTATTAACATCATATGATTATCAGTCCCACCTGAAATTATATTATAGTCTCTCTCTAAGAAGGCTTTAGCCATTGCCTTAGCATTCTGTCTTACTTGAATCATATAAGTCATGAAATCATCTTTTAAGGCTTCTCCAAAAGCAATAGCTTTTCCAGCAATTACATGTTCTAGAGGACCACCCTGATTTCCAGGAAAAACAGCTAGATTAAGTAAAGAGGACATTTTTTTTAAAGAACCATTCTTTAGTTTTAATCCAAAGGGATTATCAAAATCTTCCCCCATCAAAATTAATCCACCTCTTGGCCCTCTTAATGTTTTATGAGTTGTCGTTGTAACAACATGACAATAAGGAATTGGATCACTGAGAATACCTTTTGCAATCATTCCAGAGGGATGAGAAATGTCTGCCATTAAAAAAGCACCTATTGAATCAGCTATTTCTCTAAATTTTTTAAAATCAATATCTCTTGAATAAGCAGATGCACCTGCTATTATCAATTTAGGTTTTTCTTTTAAAGCAATATTTAAAATATTTTCATAATTTAATACACCTGTATCTTTTTCAACCCCATAAAAAAAAGGGTTATACAACCTTCCACTAAAATTTACGGGAGACCCGTGCGTAAGATGTCCACCATGAGATAAATCAAATCCTAATATTTTGTCACCAGGATTGAGAAATGCATGATATACAGCTGTATTTGCCTGAGAGCCTGAATGAGGTTGAACATTAGCATATTCTGCGCCAAAAAGTTCTTTAGCTCTTTCAATAGCTATGGTTTCAATTTCATCTACTACCTCGCATCCACCATAATATCTCTTTCCTGGATACCCTTCAGCGTATTTATTAGTAAGAACAGAACCTGTAGCATCCATCACTGCAGGGCTTGTAAAATTTTCTGAGGCAATTAATTCGATTCCATTTAATTGTCTATTTTCTTCTTTTGTAATAAGATCAGAAATTTGTTTATCAATTCTCATATAATTAAATATTAAATATTAAATACAAATTTAATGATCAATCAAAAGTTTGACAACGTATTTTATAAATTAAAACAATTAATTATTAATAAAAAGTTAACAATTTAATTTATATAATTTTTAAGACTAGAAAAACTGATTTCAGAATGAGATGCATGAAATAATACATTTTTGTCTTTTAATAAAATTATTTGAGGAGATTCGTGGTAAATAGAATAATTTTCAGCAACTTCTATTGATAAATCTCTGCTTTTTAAAACATCGATATAAACGAATGTTGAAATATTTATTTCCTTATTATAGTTAAATTCAAATCTGGAAAGAGCAATTCTACTAACAATACATCTAGAAGAATGTTTAAATAATAAAACATAATTATCATTGAATTTTGATAATTCATCAAATGAATTAATAATAGTCCAATTAATTTTAGACATTTAAATTAAATATACTTGTTAACTTTACATTGTGAATAACAAAGTAAATATAGTAAATAAACGAGCAAAGTTTGAATACATTCTAATGGATCAATTTTCTGCTGGAATAGTATTGAAAGGAACAGAAATTAAGTCTATAAGAGAAAGTAAAGCGTCTATTTCCGAGAGTTTTTGTGAGTTTAATGACTCAGGAGAACTGTTTGTTGTTAATATGTTTATAGATGAATATACACACGGCAATCAATATAACCACAAAACTAAAAGTCAAAGAAAACTACTTTTAAATAAAAAGGAGCTAAAAAAACTTTTAAAAGAAGTGAAAAATACTGGATTAACTATTATTCCACTAAAATTATTTATTAATGAAAAAGGATATGCAAAGATTATAATTTCTTTAGCAAAAGGAAAAAAACTGTACGACAAGCGTCAAACTATAAAAAGCAGAGAAAATAAAGTACAATTAGAAAGACTTAAAAAGAATAATTAGTTTTTACTTTTCAACATAGGAACAAAATTAAAATCACCAAATATTTTTTTTTCATATTTTCTTTTGCTTTTTCTAAAAATATAAGTCATTTTTTGTTTATCCTTTCCAACTGGAATAATCAAAATTCCACCGACTTTTAATTGAAGAAGTAGGTTTTTTGGTATTTCAATTGCACCAGCAGTTACTAATATCTTATCAAATGGAGCGTGTTCTTTTATTCCTAAATAACCATCTCCGTATTTTATCAATTTGGGGACAAAGCCTAGTAAAGGTAATTTTTTAATGACTTTTCTATATAAATCATGCTGTCTTTCAATGGTATAAACTTTTGCTTTTAGTTTAACTAAAATAGCTGTTTGATATCCTGAACCTGTACCAATTTCTAAGATTTTTTCATTTGGTTTTAAATTTAATAGTGATGTTTGAAAGGCCACTGTGTAAGGTTGTGATATAGTTTGGTCTGAACCTATTGGAAAGGCTTTGTCAATATATGCATGGGACTCAAAATCTTTATCAATAAAAAGATGTCTTGGGATAGTATTAATTACATTTAGTACAACTTTAGATTCAATTCCTTTTTTTATAAGTTCTTTGACCAATCTATTTCTTAGTCCTTTGTGTTTTGATGTATCTTCCAAATGAAAACAATTATTAAATAAAAATAAAAATAAGAATTGTATTTTTGAAAAAAAAAAAATGATTAAAGCTGGTGTTATTGGTGCAGGTCACCTTGGTTCAATTCATCTAAAATTATTAAATAAATCTGATTACTTTAAATTAATTGGTTTTTTTGATATCGATAAAAACATTTCATTAGAAAAAAATGATTTTGTTTTTTTTAAAAAAATGGAAGATTTAATTGATTTGGTCGATGTGGTCTTTATATGTTGTAACACTCCTAATCATTATAAAATTGCTAAAATATGTATTAACAAATCAAAACATATTTTTATTGAAAAACCAATTACTAGTACTGTTAAACAGGCAATTGATTTGGTCAATTTATCTAATAAAAAAAACATAAAGGGTCAAGTCGGTCACGTAGAGAGATTTAACTCTGCATTTACTTGTTTAAATGATACAATAAAAAGTCCAAAATTTATAGAATGCCATAGATTGTCTGAATTTAACCCCAGAGGAAATGATGTTTCAGTTGTATTAGATTTAATGATTCATGATATTGATATTGTTTTAAGCGTAGTTAAATCCAAACCAATTAGTGTAAATGCCAACGGAGTATGTGTAATTAGCGAGACACCTGATATATGTAATGCTAGGGTAGAATTTGAAAATGGTTGTGTGGCCAATTTTACGGCAAGTAGAATTTCTTTAAAAAATATGAGAAAAACTCGTTTTTTTCAATCAAACGCCTATATTTCTGTTGATTTTTTAGAAAAGAAAACAGAGATAGTTAAAATAAAAGATGCCAATAATCTAGAGGATGAATATGCGATGATAATTGAGAATTCTTCGGGAAATAAAAAGCAAATATTTTATAATAATCCTGAAATAAAAGAGTCCAATGCAATTATTGAAGAACATAATGCGTTTGCAAAATCAATATTAGAAGATAAAGTTCCATTAATTTCTTTAAAAGATGGTTTAGACGCACTCAAACTCGCTAATGAAATATTAAATAAAATATAGTGAGCATTTCTTTAAACTTAAAAATTATAAAAAATGAAATCCCTAATAATGTTTTATTGGTTGCTGTTTCAAAAACAAAACCCATTAAGGATTTAGAAATAGCATATGAAGCTGGTCAATTACATTTTGGAGAAAATAAAATACAAGAATTAGTAGCTAAAGAAAATAGCCTTCCTAAGGATGTTAAATGGCACATGATTGGTCATCTACAAAGAAATAAAGTAAAATATATAGCCTCTTTTATTCATTTAATTCACAGTGTTGATAGTCTTAAACTATTAAAAGAAATTGACAAACAAGGTGATAAAAGTAACAGAAATATAAATATTTTAATTCAAATTGATATTTCTAACGATGAAACAAAATTTGGTTTTTCTTTCACTGATATTAATAAAATACTAATTTCTGGTGAATTAAATAAATATAAAAACATAACTATTAAAGGATTTATGGGTATGGCTAGTTTTACTAACGATAAAAGTATAATAAAAGAACAATTCTCAAGTCTTAATCAACTTTACGAAAAATTTAAAACAACATATTCATTTGATTATTTGTCTATGGGAATGAGTGCGGATTATAAAGAAGCAATACAGTGTAATAGTAATATTATTAGATTGGGAAGTAATATTTTTGGAAAAAGAAATTAAAAAATAATATTTTGTATTCAATAGTTGATGTAGAAACTACAGGAGGAAAGTTTAACGAAGAAGGTATAACTGAAGTAGCTATATATAAATTTGATGGTGTTAATATTATAGATCAATTTATAAGTCTACTCAACCCTGAAATTCCTATTCAACCTTTTGTTCAACAATTAACTGGAATTAATAATAGTATGTTGTCAAATGCTCCCAAGTTTTTTGAAGTAGCCAAAAGAATTTTAGAAATAACTGAAAACACCATTTTAGTAGCACATAATTCTTCATTTGATTATAGAATGCTAAAAATTGAATTCGATAGATTGGGATATAATTTTACAATTCCTCAACTATGCACTGTTAGCTTATCAAAGAATTTAATACCTGATATGGAATCTTATAAACTTGGTAAATTGGTTAAAGCACTAGGAATACCATTATCAAACAGACATAGAGCTTCAGGTGACGCTATGGCCACTGTTGAATTATTTAAATTATTATTAATTAAGGACACAAATAAAGATATTATTAAAACAATAATTAAAAAAAAAGAAAGTAATAGTAAGTTTATAACAATCACAAAAGATTTAAAAAACATTATAGGTGTTTATTATATTTACAATGACCTAGGACAGATAATTTATATTGGTAAGAGTAAAAATATCAAAAATAGAGTTAATCAACATTTAACAGGTAAAACAAATAAATCTTTAAAAATTCAACTTGAAATAAGTTCAGTATCATTTGAAAGTTGTGGAAATGAACTGATAGCACTTCTTAAGGAGTCAGAAGAAATAAAAATTAATAAGCCAAAGTTCAATAAACTTATTAAAAAAGAAATCTTAAAATTTGGCTTAGAAGTTTGTGAGGATGAAAAAAACTATAAATTTCTTAGAATCATTCACTTTAATGGAATATCTAAATGTATTGAAACCTATAGTTCTTTAAAAAATGCCAATAAAAGTTTATTAAATATTTATAAAAAATTTGGAATATTAAATGAAAAGAGTTTGATAAATAATACTAAAATTGAAAATTTGATCAAAGAATTTACATTCCTTCACCCCAATATGATAATTGTAGATAAAGGTAGGAATGTGGATGAAAAGAGTGTGATTTTAATTAAAGATTCTAACTATGTAGGATTTGGTTATTTCAGTTTAAATCATCAAATAACTAATTATAATATTTTAGAATCTTTAATTACAAATATAAAAATTGGAAATAATTATAATAAATTAATAATAGCTTATATTAAAAAATATAAAGTTGAAAAAATTATAAATATTGAAAATCTTAAGTGAGTAAAACTTTAATAACCATTTCTGGACCAACAGCCGTTGGTAAAACAAAATTAAGTATTGATTTAGCTATGATTTTAAATTGTGAGATCATTTCAAGCGATTCAAGACAATTTTATAAAGAATTATCTATTGGAACTGCGGTGCCAACAAAAGAAGAATTAAATAAAGTTAAACATCATTGTATCCAACATAAATCTATTTTAGAAAGTTATTCAATAAAAGATTTTGAAAAAGAAGCATTAAGTATCATTACAAATCAATTTAAAACATATAAATATGTGATAATGGTTGGTGGGTCGGGTCTTTACATGGATGCAGTGATTTATGGATTAGATGAATTCCCTAAGATTGATAATAAAGTTCGTGATAATTTGAATGAAAAATATAAAAAATTTGGTATTAAATATCTTCAAAAAGCTCTTAAAAAATTAGATTTAAATTATTACTTACAAGTTGATAAGAAAAACCCTAGAAGATTAATTAGAGCCCTGGAAGTTTGTGTCAGTTCTAATAAACCATATTCTTCTTACTTGAAAAGAAAAAAAAGAAATCATCTTTTTAACATATTTCATATAGGTATAAAAAAAGATAGACTTGAGTTGTATGATAAAATAAACAACAGAGTAGATGAAATGTTAAAAAAAGGTTTGCTTAACGAAGTTAAATCATTAATTAAGTTTAAAGATTTGAATGTATTAAATACTATCGGTTATAAAGAATTATTTCTTTATTTAGAAAATAAAACAACAATTGAAAGAAGCGTTGAGGAAATTAAAAAAAACTCTAGAAGATTTGCAAAAAGACAAATTACGTGGTTGAATTCAAAAGAAAATATTTTTTGGGTTGACGATAAAACGAATATTGAAGAAATAAAAAACATACTATAAAGATTTTAAATATTCCTTTACGTTTTTTTCTATTCTATTTTTAATATTTGATGTATCTGCTTTTATAAAAACTGATCCTGTTATTTTTTCGTATAATTCTATATATCTTTCAGAGACACCATTAACATATTCATCATTCATTTCTGGAATAGTCTGGCCTTTTTTTCCTTGAAAGTCATTAGAAATTAACCATTGTCTGACAAATTCTTTTGATAATTGTTTTTGAGGAGATTTAGATAATTGAAGTTCACGATATTTGTCTAAATAAAAATATCTGGAGGAATCAGGGGTATGAATTTCATCTATTAAAATTATTTCTTCATTTGAATTTTTTCCAAATTCATATTTTGTATCAACTAAAATAAGTCCTTGCTCGTTTGCTATTTTAGATCCTTCATTAAAAAGTTTTAATGTGTAATCTTCTAATTTTAAATAATCTTCCTGTGAAATAATATTTTTTTTAATTATATCCTCTTTCGAAATATCTTCATCGTGATTTCCATCATTTGCTTTTGTTGTTGGAGTTATGATTGGTTTAGGAAATTTATCATTTTCTATCAATCCATCAGGCATTTTTACTCCGCATATAGATCTTTTTCCCGAATTATATAACCTAGCTGCATGTCCAGAAAGATATCCTCTTATTACCATTTCAATTTTAAATGGTTGACATATTACTCCAATTGAAACATTAGGATCAGGTGAACTATCTAGCCAATTAGGAATTATATGAGAGGTGGCATTTAACATCTTGCATGCAATTTGATTTAAAACTTGTCCTTTATATGGTATTCCTCTTGGAAGAACCACATCAAATGCTGAAAGTCTATCTGATGCAATCATTACCAACGATTGGTTATTTATGTTATATACATCTCTAACTTTTCCTGAATATTTGGAAACTTGATTAGTGAAATTAAAATCTGTTTTAATAATTGGATTCATTTAATATAAATTATTTTTTTTCAGTACTTTTCTCATAAGCTTTAATAATTTTTTTTACCACTTGATGTCTAATTACATCTGTTTCATCTAAATATACTGTTTTAATTCCTTCAATATTTTTAAGAATACCTACTGCTTCTTTTAATCCAGAAGTTATTTTTTTAGGTAAATCAATTTGTCCGGGGTCTCCATTAATCATAAATTTAGCATTATTGCCCATCCTCGTTAAAAACATCTTCATTTGGTTGTGTGTAGTGTTTTGGCCTTCATCTAATATGACAAAAGCATTATCAAGTGTTCTTCCTCTCATGTATGCCAATGGGGCTATTTCAATTACTCCTCTATTTATATAATCATCTAATTTTTCAATCGCTATCATTTCTTTTAAAGCATCGTATAAAGGTTGCATGTACGGATCTAATTTATCTTTCATATCACCTGGTAAAAAACCCAAACTTTCACCTGCCTCAACAGCTGGTCTTGTTAAAATAATTTTTTTAACCAATTTTTCTTTTAAAGATTTTACTGCTAGAGCAATACCTGTATATGTTTTTCCAGTTCCGGCTGGACCAATTGCAAAGACCATGTCATTTTTATCAAATGATTCTACAATTTTAATTTGATTTAATGTATGAGCTTTAATTTCTTTTTTTCCATTTCCAAACAAAATCACTCTTTTTTCAATTAATTCTATTAGTTTATTTCCATTTCCAGACATAACTGAGTTAACAAATTTATTAGTAATTTTAACATTTTGATTCATTAAAATTATTAATGTGTCTAAACGATTTTTTAAAATATTTATCAATGATTCTTCTCCGTTAGCAAGAATTCTATCTCCTTTTGGAAAAATTTTTAATTCAGGAAAATTACTCTTAATAACTTTTATTGTATCAAAATTTTTTTTTTCAAAAAAATCTGATGGATGCATGTCTTTTATAAAATATTCTAGTTTTTTCACTTGTCCTAGTAAATTATTTATTGGCAAGTTGTAAATTTATGTAATTTTTGATCTTAAATATTATATTTCTATTAATAAATGAGTCTAATAACTTTAACAACTGATTTTGGAAATAAAGATCATTTTGTTGGATCTGTAAAAGGGGCACTTCATATTGAAATTCCAAATATTAATATTATAGAAATATCCAATGAGATATCTCCATTTAATATTATTGAAGGAGCTTATATTATTGAAAATGCTTATAAAAATTTTCCAAAAGGTTCAATACATATTTTAGGAGTTGATTCTGAAAAGACCCCAGAAAATAAACATCTTGCAATAATGTTAGATGGTCATTATTTTATCTGTGCGGACAATGGAATAATGTCCTTAGTGGCAAAAAAAATAAAACCAGATAAAATTATAGAAATTAATATTCATAATTCTAATAGCTCAAGTTTTACAGTTCTTGATGTTTTTGTAAAGGTTGCAGCTCATATTTACAGAGGAGGTTCAATAGACTTAGTTGGAAAAAAAATTATTGACTTAAAAGAACTCTATGAAATCAATCCTATTTTAAACGAAAAAAATAACGAAATAGTTGGTAATGTAATTTACATTGACAACTACGAGAACGTAGTTACAAACATTTCTAAAACAATTTTCAAGAAGTTTGGTAAGTTACGCCCTTGTACAATAAATGCTAGAAATTATAAGTTTAATACTATTGTAAACTCATATAGCGAGTCAATAAAATTTGAGGTAGATAAAAATATAAGAAAGGAAGAAGGTAAAAAAATAGCAATCTTTAATAAAGCTGGTTTTTTAGAATTGGCAATATATAAAAGTAATCCTTCAGTTACTGGCGGTGCTAGTAGTTTATTTGGACTAAAATATGGAGATATAATTTCTATAAAGTTTAATTAATTTTCTTCATAAACTGTTAATAAAATTGTTTTTCATTAACATTATATTCTAATATATTTACATCATATATATATGATTATGAAATTTATTGTTTCTAGTTCCTTACTTCTAAAAAACATTCAAATTTTGGGTGGTATTTTAAACACTAATAATACCCTTCCGATATTAGATTATTTTTTATTTGAAATTTCTAAAAACTTATTAAAAGTTACTGCGTCTGATTTGGAATCCACTCTTTCATCAGATATAGAAATAGAATCCAATAGTAATACAACAATAGCTGTTCCAGCTAAATTATTAATTGATACATTAAAAACTTTTCCTGAGCAACCTTTAACTTTTAATATATTAGAAAATAACACCATTGAAATCAGTTCAAATCATGGAAAATATGCTTTAGCCTATGCAAAAGGTGACGAATTTCCAAAAACATTAACTATTAGTGATGCTTCTAAATCTATTATTTCATCAAAAGTTCTTTATCAAGCTATAAATACAACAATTTTTGCTTCTGGGAATGACGACCTTAGACCTGTAATGAGTGGAGTATTTTTTCAGTTTTCAAGTGAAAGTTCAACATTTGTTGCTACGGATGCACATAAACTAGTTAGATATGTAAGAACAGATTTTAAATCTGATAAATTAGTTGAATTTATTATGCCAAAAAAGCCTCTTAATATTTTAAAAGGAATTTTAATAAATGATAATTATGATGTTGAAATTGAATATAATGAAAGTAATGCTAAATTCACTTTTTCTAATATATCAGTAACATGCAGATTAATCGATGGTAAATATCCAAATTATGAAGCAGTAATTCCAAAGGAAAATCCAAATATATTAACAATTGACAGATCATTGTTTTTGAATTCAACAAAGAGAGTTAGCATATTTTCAAACAAGACTACTCATCAGATTAGGCTTAAGATTACTGGAAACGAACTTATTATTTCTGCTGAAGATTTGGATTATAGTAACAAAGCGGAGGAAAGACTTAATTGTAATTATAACGGAGATGATATAGAAATTGGATTTAACTCTAGGTTTCTAACAGAAATGTTATCCAATTTAAGTTCAGAGGAAGTTAAACTAGAGCTATCTTTACCAAATAGAGCAGGAATTTTAACTCCAACAAAATCCGATTCTGATGCCGAACAAATAACTATGCTTGTTATGCCAGTAATGCTAAATTCCTAAAGATAATAGTCCGTTCTAATAAAATTTGACTTTTTTGAGTCTATTATATCTCTCAATATACTTTTATTTAACTCATTATCTTTAGAAGCAACAAATGTTCTTATTGAAAAGGATCTTAGAGCATCATGTACACTTAAAGTTGAAACAGCTGAATCTTTCCTTCCAGTAAAAGGATAAATATCTGGTCCTCTTTGACATGCACTATTTAAATTTACTCTACAGACTAAATTTACTAGTGAATCAATTATTGGACCTAAAATACTTGCATCTTTTCCAAAGATACTTACTTGCTGACCATAGTTAGATGCAGCCATGTAATCTATTGGTTTTGAAACATCAGTGAATGAAACAATAGGGATAACAGGGCCAAATTGTTCTTCTTTATAAACTTTCATTTTATCATTAACAGGGAACAAAATTGCTGGAAAAACAAAATTCTTTTGCTTATTGCCACCTTTTTCATTTATAATTTTAGCACCTAAGTTAGTTGCATCATCAATTAAATCAGAAATATAATTAGGTTTTGAAGGTTCTGGCAAAGGAGTTAATAACGTATTTTCCCAGGGCATTCCTAGTTTCAACTCGTCTACTTTTTTTGAAAATTTACTTAAAAACTCATCTTTTACGTCTTCATGTACATATAGTATTTTAAGTGCAGTACATCTCTGTCCGTTAAAAGAAAGTGTTCCTGAAAGACATTCATTTACAGTTAGATCGATATCTGCATCTTTTAATATTATTGCAGGATTTTTCGCTTCTAGACCTAAAACCAATCTTAATCTATTTTTCTGAGGATGTAAGTCTTGTAATGAAATTGCCGAAGAGCTATGTCCTATCAATGCTAATACATCTACTTTTCCAGATTTCATAATTGGAGTAGCGATTTCCCTTCCTCTTCCAAATACTATATTAACTACACCAGGGGGAAATGATTTTTCAAAAGCCTGTAATAATGGAGCGATTAATAAGACACCGTGTTTTGCAGGTTTAAAAATAGTAGTATTACCCATTATAATAGCAGGTATAAGTAATGCAAATGTTTCGTTTAAAGGATAATTGTAAGGTCCCAAACATAGAACCACACCTAAAGGACCTCTTCTGATTAGCGCTCTAACTCCTGAATTATTTTGAAAATTAGCACCTTTTCTATCTAGGATTTTATATTCCTCTATTGTATCATTAATATAATCTACGGTTCTATCAAATTCTTTTTCTGAATCTTTTAAATTTTTTCCAATTTCCCACATCAAAAGTTTGACAATCTCTTCTCTTTTTAAGATCATCATATTAACAAACTTTTTCATACAGTTTATTCTTTCATAAACTTTCATTGTTGGCCATTGACCCTGTCCCTTCTTAAAGGCATTTGAAGCAGAATTTAAAGCTTCTAAAGCTAAATTAGCGCTCATTTCAGGTGTTTTTCCTAATAGAATAGGTTCTTTATCTTCAGAATCACAAAGAAGTGTAGAAATAACATTTGCTTGCTTTCCTTCCCATATTCTTATTTCTCCATTAATTAAATACTCTTTGTGATTAATGGTTTGATTAATTTTATATTCTTGTGGTATATTGTT
>MDSY01118090.1_pt1 | contig 21345 bp, 23 predicted proteins | sample 811131 | NCBI WGS metagenome assembly MDSY01 (sample SAMN05326643, study PRJNA326480) | marine metagenome | isolation source: seawater | place: Atlantic Ocean: South West | collected 2010 | reverse complement strand
CTCAATTGTTTACTTCGTTTCCTTCTAACATCCATAGGAACAACCTCATTCATTTTAGGCGCATTGGTGTTTGCTCTTTCGGAATAAGTAAATACATGTAAATAAGAAACAGGAAGTGACTTTAAATAATCTATAGTTTTATTAAACTCCTCTTCACTCTCACCTGGAAAACCTACAATTACATCAACTCCTATGCATGCATGGGGCATTAAGTTCTTAATTAATTTAATTCTGGAGGTATACAAATCGGTATTGTATTTTCTCCTCATTTTTTTAAGTAGTAAATTAGACCCACTTTGAAGAGGAATATGGAAATGGGGAACAAATTTTTCAGAACTGTATACAAATTGAATAATTTCTTCGCTTAGTAAATCTGGTTCAATGGAAGATATTCTATATCTTAAAATACTATTTAATTGTTCTAGTTCATTAATTAATTGAAAAAAATTCTCTTTAGTTCCATACCCGAAATCACCTAGATTTATACCTGTTAAAACAACTTCTTTAAGTTCGGATCTTCCAATTTCTTTTGCTTTTTCGATAGTTTGAGAAATATTACCACTTCTACTTTTACCTCTTGCCAAAGGAATGGTACAAAATGAACAAAAATAATTACATCCATCTTGAATTTTAAAGAACGATCTTGTTCGGTCACCTATACTATAACCTGGATAAAATGACTTAACATTTTTAATAGGCTGATTTAGCAAAACTGGCTTATTCTTCTTTTCAGTGTCTTTAAGATAGTTGCCAATATTGAACTTTTCTTGTGCTCCTAAGACTAAATCTACCCCTTCAATTGTTGATATTTCATCAGGTTTTAACTGTGCATAACAACCTATAACTACTATAAATGCATTTGGATTATATTTAAGAGCTTTTCTGACTATATTTCTACATTTTTTATCTGCTTGATCTGTGACAGAGCAGGTATTTATAACATAAATATCAGCACCTAACTCAAAATCTATTTTTGCATAGCCTTCCTCCTCTAAATCTCTAGATATAGTACTGGTTTCTGAAAAATTAAGTTTACAACCAAGAGTGTAGAAGGAAGTAGTTTTTGAATTCATTTATATCAACAGGCAAAATGTGCCACAAATTTAGGATAATTTATTATAATCATTTGGATATTATTGGATATATGTATTACATTTGTTTAATATTTGATTTAAAAAATTAAACAAAAAAATGAAATCCTTAATATTTGCAATTGCATTATTTAACTTTTTAACTATGACTTCACAAAAATCTGTTCACGAATTTGATATTAAAACAATTGATGGTAAAACTAAAGCATTATCTGATTTTAAGGGTAAAAAATTGCTGTTTGTAAATACTGCTAGTAAATGTGGCTTTACATCTCAATATGAAGCATTACAAAAAGTTCATACTAAATATGGAAACGATTTAGTAATTATTGGATTTCCAGCAAATAATTTTGGTGGTCAGGAACCTGGCTCTAATAGTGACATACAAACATTTTGTTCTAAAAATTATGATGTTTCTTTTTTGATGGCCAATAAAGTAAGTGTTAAGGGTAAAGATATTGATCCATTATTCAAATGGCTTAATTCTCAAGAAAATGAATCTTTTGTGGGGGATATTATGTGGAATTTTGAGAAATACTTAATTGATGAAAAAGGTCAATTGATTAAAAGATTTAGAAGTTCTACAAAACCCAATTCTGATAAAATCATATCTCTTTTATAGTAATATTAGGATTTATTAACAAAAATTAAATTCCTTATTTTTATATTTATATAAATTTTAAATATGAATAATTTATCCGGTAAAAAAGTTCTAATAACTGGAGGAAGCTCCGGTATAGGAAAAGCTACAGCAATTGAATTAGTAGAAAATGGAGCTACCGTTTGTATTACGGGAAGAGATAAGGATAAATTAGAAAATGTTGCTAGTGAAATCAATGCTATTCCTATCCATTTTGATGTTAGCAAATATAGCAGTATTGCAGTTAAAACACTAGATGCTTTTCATTCTATGCGAGGAATGGATGTTTTAATTAACAATGCTGGGATTGGTGAATTTGCAAAAATTGAAGATATTAAAGTAAATCATTTTGAAAACATTTTTGCCACCAACGTGTTTGGTCTTACAATGTTAACTCAAGAAGTGGTCAAGTTTTTTAAAACACAGCAACATGGTACAATTATAAACATTGGATCTAGTGCTGCAACAAGCGGTTTTCCATCAGGCTCAGTGTATTGTGCCTCAAAATTTGCATTAAGGGGATTAACAGAATGTTGGAGACATGAACTAAGAAGAGATAATATTAGAGTTGTTTTAGTAAATCCAAGTGAAGTTCCTACAGCTTTTAATAACAAAGAAAGAGTGGAAAGAGATGAAAACGAAAATAAATTAAGTTCTAAAGAGATTTCTCATGCGATAGTCTCTGCAATAAGTATGGATAAAAGAGGTTTTGTTCCGGAGCTAAATGTTTGGGCTACCAATCCATTTTAATTTTTTCTAACGGATGGTGATCTAGAATACTTTGTTTAAGATAATTCTTATCTAGGTGTGTATATATTTCTGTTGTAGTAATTGATTCATGACCAAGCATTTCCTGTACTGCTCTTAAATCTGCTCCTCCTTCTACTAAATGAGTAGCAAATGAATGTCTAAGGGTATGTGGAGAAACATTTTTTTTAATTCCAGCCAATTCAGTTAGCTTTTTTATGATTTTAAAGACCATCACTCTTGATAGTTTTCCCCCGTTTTTATTAATAAATACATGATCAATAAAACCATTGCTAATTTTTTGATGTACTCTAACTTCGTTTAAATAAACTTTTAAATGTTTGGAAGCAATTTTCCCTAACGGAACAAGTCTTTCCTTATTTCCTTTTCCTATAACTCTTATAAAGCCTTCCTTCCAGTATATTTCTGAAATTTTTAGTTCAATTGATTCAGTTACTCTTAACCCACATCCATAAAGCACTTCAATGATTGCCAAGTTTCTTTCACCATCAGCTTTGGAACGGTCAACCTGTTGAACTAGCTCATCAACTTCTTTAATGGTTAAAAACTCTGGAAGTTTTTTCCCTGTTTTTGGATTTTCTAATAAATCTGAAGGGTTTTGGTCAATAATTTTTTCTAAAATCAAAAATTTAAAAAATGATCTAATACTTGAAATTACTCTTGACTGAGAACGTGCATTAATTTTTTGTTTATTTAGATGAGATAGATAGTTTTGAAAATCCTTGTAGGATAATTCATTTATTTTCTTTGTTAATTCCTCATTGTTAAAAAACTCATTGAGTTTATTAATATCTCTGCAATAAGCCTCCACAGTATTATTTGAAAGTGATTTTTCTATTTGTAGATAATTTTTGTATCCTCTTATATAAACGTTCCAAGACATTTCACAAAAATAGTTATAATAATTTCTTTAATTTATTTTCAAATAATACTTGCTATAAAAATGTTTTTTCTATTTTTGCCATCCTACGGAGAGTTGGCAGAGTGGTCGATTGCGGTAGTCTTGAAAACTACTGTGCAGCAATGTACCGGGGGTTCGAATCCCTCACTCTCCGCTTATAAAAATTAAACCTCGACTTTCGAGGTTTTTTTTTGTGTTAAATTGTATTCAGTTTTTCGTTTTAAAATAAATCAAAAATTATTAAACATCTATGAAAAAAAGAAATTTAATGTTTAGAATTTCTGTTGTAATTATTTCTGTATTTACAATCATATATGTAATTTATTCATTTTCCAAAAATGCTATTATTGGAAAGAAAGCTCCTGAATTTACAACGGAACTAGTTAGTGGTGAAAACTATTCACTTTCCAATTCAAAAGGGAATTATGTCCTACTATATTTTTGGGGTTCTTGGTGTGGGCCATGTCTTAGAAATGCTCCTGAATTAGTTTCCATTAGCGAAAACTATAAATCCAAAGTATTTGATAAGGACTGTAATTTGGATATTCTTTCTATTGCATTAGAAAAACAAGGAGAAAAATGGAAAAGAGTAGTGAACAAGTTTGGTTTTAATTGGGAATTACAGGTTGTCCAATACCATAAAATAGTTTTGAGCTCTAGCATTGCCAATAAGTATGGTGTTTTAGAAATCCCTTCCAAATTTTTAATTGATCCTAGTGGAAATATCGTCCTTTCAAAAACTTCTTTTTCAGAAATAAAGGAATACTTAGAAAAAAGATTAATTAAAGGTTAATTACTAGTATTGTGTGGAGCTAATTGTAACTTATTTGTATAATTTCATACTTTTACAAACATGCAAAAACCTTCTATACCAAAAGGAACTAGAGATTTTTCACCATCTGAGATAAGAAGGAGAAACTTTATATTTGATATTATAAAATTAAAGTTTGAAAAATTTGGTTTTTCTCCAATAGAGACACCCTCTATGGAGAAGCTATCTACACTCACGGGAAAATATGGAAGTGAGGGGGATCAACTACTTTTTAAAGTTTTAAAAAGAGGGGCGAAGTTCGATAAAGCTTTAGCAGAATCAAATATTGAAAATGTAAAAGATCACGATTTTTCTGACGAAGCATTAAGATATGATTTAACAGTTCCATTTGCTAGATATATTGTTCAACATCAAAACGATATCGTCTTCCCATTCAAAAGATACCAAATTCAACCTGTTTGGAGGGCAGATAGACCACAAAAAGGGAGATATCGAGAATTTTACCAATGTGACGCAGATATTGTTGGTTCTGAGTCTTTGGTTTGTGAGATTGAGTTGGTATCATTAATTCAAGAGATTTTAGATGAATTAAAACTAACAGATCACACAATAATGATTAACAATAGAAAAATACTAGCTTCTTTAATAGAATCTTGTGGTTCAACTGAGTATTTTTCTAAAATCACTGTAATCATAGATAAGGTAGATAAAATTGGTAATGAAAAAGTTATTCAAGATTTAAAGAACCATATACCGAATCAAAAAATTATTGAATTATTTGAAGAGCTATTTAATCTTCCAGATTCTCCAACAGATATTCTTAATTGGTTAAAAAATAAACTAAAGAACAGCGAATTGGGTCAAAAAGGGATTCAAGAATTGAACTATATAGTTGAAAGTTGTAATATTTTGGAGTTGAAAAATCTTAAAATAAATCTTTCATTAGCTAGAGGCTTGGATTACTACACAGGTTCAATTTTTGAAGTAGTATTGAATAACAATTCCATGGGAAGTATTGTAGGTGGAGGTCGTTACGATAATTTAACAGAGGTTTTTGGTCAAAAAAATCTCTCAGGTGTAGGTGTTTCTTTTGGCGCAGAAAGAATTTATGATTTAATGATAGATTTGAATCTTTTCCCTGACAATCTAGATAAGCCATCCAGATTTATGATTGTAGATCAGTCAGAATCTTCTATTAATGGACTTAAATTGTTACATTTTTTAAGATCTGAAAATTTAGAATGTATTCTTTATCCAGATAACAATAAATTAAAAAAACAACTTAAATACGCTAACTCTAATAAAATACCTTTTGTTGTTTTTGTAAAAGAGAATTTTTCTTTAGGTATGAAAGTAGAATTAAAAAATATGGAATCGGGTGAGCAAAAAGAGTATTTACTAAGTGATGTTTTATAATTAAAATGAAAGAATTAGAATTTACTATATCACCAAATAAACTTACTCTAGCAGACGTAAAAAAAATCCTTGCTGAAAATCTTAAATTAAAATTATCTAATAATTCCATTGAAAGAATTACTAAAAACAGAAAGTATTTAGACAAAAAGCTAAAAAGTAAAGACCAAGTTTTTTATGGTATTAATACAGGATTTGGATCTTTATGCGATAAGAAAATATCAGAGGATGATTTAAAGATGTTACAGGTGAATTTAGTCAGATCTCATGCATGTGGAACAGGAAATGAAATTGACTCAACTATCGTTAAATTAATGATTTTAATAAAAATTAATGCACTTTCTTTAGGGTACTCAGGTGTTCATTTAAAGACAGTGGAGAAATTAATTTTTCTATTTAATAATGATATTTTTCCTGTTATTTTTGAATCAGGATCTCTAGGTGCTTCGGGCGACTTAGCACCTCTTGCTCATTTGTCTTTAACTCTTATTGGGGAGGGTGAAGTCAATTTTAAAGGCTCAAAGGTGGCTTCTAAGAACGTTTTTGATTCTTTTGGCGAGTCTGTTCTAGAATTAGACTCTAAGGAAGGCTTAGCCCTTTTAAATGGAACCCAGTTCATGAGCGCACATGGAACATACGCTTATTTAAAACTCGATTCTTTATTTAATTGGATTCATAAAATTTCTGCACTTTCAGTAGATGCATTTAATTGTAGATTATCTCCATTCGATTCAAAACCACATGTTTTAAGAGGTTTCAAAGGTCAGAGCCAATGTGCTCAACAAATTTTAGATATATTGGATAAAAGTGATTTACATGAAATTCATGGAAAGTCAGTTCAAGATCCTTATTCTTTCCGATGTATCCCTCAAGTCCATGGAGCAAGTTTGGATGTTTTAAATGATTTTAAAAATAAATTAACTGTTGAAATTAATGCTGTTACTGATAATCCAATAGTTTTTAACCAAGAAGATGAGATAATTTCAGCAGGGAATTTTCATGGCCAACCTATTGCAATGGCTATGGACTTTATGGCAATTGCTGCTGCAGAGCTAGGTAGTATTTCAGAAAGAAGAATTTATAAACTAATTTCAGGAACGAGAGGGCTTCCTGCTTTTCTTATTGAGAATCCTGGTATTAATTCAGGTCTTATGATTTCTCAATATACAGCAGCTAGTTTAGTAAGTAAGAATAAAATTTTCTCTCACCCTGCTTCTGTAGATAGTATAGAATCCTCAAATGGACAAGAAGACCATGTCAGTATGGGTTCCATTTCAGGAGTTAAGTTGGTGGAGGTTGTTAAAAATATCGAAAGGATATTAAGTATTGAATTAATGACAGCAGCTCAAGCCATGGAATTTAGAAGACCAAGAAAAACCTCTCCAGTACTTGAAGTGATGCTTTCAAATTTCAGATCTAAAGTTCCCTACATTGAAAAAGACCAAATAATGTATACTCTTATCCAGAAATCTGAGGAATTTATTTCTGAAGAATTATAATTATTGGTTTGTCATCTCAGAAAAAGTTTTCTTTTTAAGAAAAAAATAATTCCAAATTGTAGATTTATTGCTGTATCCTTTAAGCTTATGGAAATTTAATTTTGAAAATTGTTTTCTTTTTACATTCATTTTGCCAATACTAGTGAGATAGCTTAAATGGGCTTTGACAATTGATAAATAGCCTTTTATGTCTCCAGATAATATCAATTTTATTCCCGAAATTTGATCCATTAGAATTCTTATTAATATAAATAAAAATAATGGTGTATTTCCCTTAAAATTCTTGTGAATCATCCATAAATTATTTCTGTAATTTAAATAAGTTTTTTTTGGCGAGCTATATTTTAAAGTTCCACCACCAAAATGATAAACAGTAGATTCACTAGTGTAAAATATATTTTTGCCTAAATTTTTTAATCGCCAGCAGAGATCAATCTCCTCCATATGTGCAAAAAAATCTTTGTCAAACCCTCCTACATCCTTAAAATCTCTGGATTTGATAGCCATACAAGCGCCTGACGCCCAGAATATTTCTCTATGAGTGTCGTACTGTTTTTTATCTAATTCTGTATAGTCGAAAACTCTTCCTCTACAAAAAGGGTAGGCTAATAAATCTATAAAACCTCCAGCTGCACCAGCGTATTCAAAATAATCTTTGTTTTTATAGGATTTTATTTTAGGTTGAACAGCAGAAATGTTCTCATTGTTTTTTAGAACTTTAATAAGGGGTAAAATCCATTTTTTGGTAACCTCTACATCTGAATTTACGATAATAAAGAATTCTGCATTGATTTTCTTCAATCCTTCATTATATCCACCAGCAAATCCTAGATTTTTTTCTAAAGAAATGGTTTTTACAGCAGGAAAATTATTTTTTAGATAATTTAGAGAATCATCGGATGACCCGTTGTCAATAACATAAATATCTGCATCTTCTTGAGAATGGATAACGAATGTTGGAATAAACTTTTTTAGCCAATTCTCTCCATTAAAATTCAATATGACAACTGCAGCTTCTATATTTTAAGGATTCACAAAGAAAGTATTGCTATTACTTCCCCATTGGTTATCGTTAGGATTTTGCATATTATCAACACTTCTCCCTGGTGTATTTCTTCTGTGTAAATCTGTTTTCCAATTCCTATTAAAATATTCTCCTTGAAGTGTTGAATGAAGTGTTGTGTACTCGTTAGATCCTAAATCAGGCATATAAAAAATAAACCTTTTATTATTAAACTTTCCAATCTTATAATAATGCCATATTTGATATGGGTAGGCACTTGGTTCGTTGGGTCTATCTGTAATTGTATTTGGTGGGCCGTACTTAAGAAATGTTCTTCCCATATCAGTTTGATAACCTCTTCTTACTTTAGTTGAAAAAAGTTGATCGCTTTTTTTTACTTCTGCTTTATATTTCATCCATCCTAATTCAGGATTTTCTGGTTGTCTGTTAAGCCAAAAGCTGTATAGAAACTGTCTTTTTAAAGTGTCGCTTATGGCCTTATTTTTTTTATCAATTATATTTAACTCTAATCTACTAGCGATTGGCGATAAACAATTGATGGTTTCTGTAAGTGAATCTGTAGGAATTTTAGAGACAAAGGTATTATTTACCAGTACAGCATTTAATCTGTCTAGTCTCATACTGTTTTTCAGATTGGTTCTTTGAAAATTGATTGTTCTTTCGCAGAGAAGTTTGTTTTTTCTATTCTTTAACTGAACACATAGTTCATAATTTCCAGTAGGTAAATTATTTATATCAAATACATTTAAAACAGGGTAAATACTAAGAGTAGGTACTTTTTTAATTTTATTGTATTGTCCTGCTATTTTATCAGTCCCTTTAATTTTTATAAACTGTTTTAATAATAAAGATTCAGAGCTGTCTACATTATTCATATTGTATATTTCTAAATAATAAGCTAGTTTTTCAAATTCATCTCCAAAGTAATTCGTAACTAATGGAACCATATGATAACCAGATTTAGTAAGTTCGCTTTTATTGTTTTCACCTTCTACTTCTTTCCAGTAACTGTCCAATAGCTCTAAATCTGAAAAATAAGGCTTGTCAGAATCAAAAACTGAAAATTCTTCTTGGTATTTCTCACTGTTATTCGTGTCATTAATATCCTTTATTTCTAAGAAGATGGTAAATTCTCCATTTGAAATAGGAAATCTTTGTAAGTCGATAATTCCTTTTTTTTCTACATAATCAGATGGTTCTTTAATTATATATTTTTCATGAGCAATTATCTCCTTTTTTTTATTTTCAATATATTGAAGTACTTCAACCCCTTTATCATTTAAATTAGAGTCTTGATTTTCAAAAAGAGTATTTCCGTAGATAAATAAATAAGTTTCAATATAATTGCTTTCTGTTGTATGAAATTTCTTCAAATCAAAAAGGGCCTCAATTTGAGAGTATATTGGACTAACAAAAAATAATGTAATTAATACAAAAGCTGTTTTCATTTATGCAAATTTAATCTTTAATAAGTTAAAATTCATTAAAAATTAATTTCATAGTCAACAACAATTAATAAATTGTACCAATGAAGTTTTATGTTCTATTAATTTTTTCTTTATTTAATTTGAGTTTTTCATCTCAAAATTTAGGTTTAGAAAACAAAGATTCAGTTCTTTTTGGTCAATATCTTCCAGATTTGGAAATTACAGCTTCAAGTGCTGATTTTGTTAAAAAATGGAATAGGACTAAATTTTATGTCAAAAGTGTTTACGATTATGCAAAAATTTGCTCTGCTATGTTGATCAGTTTTGAGGATTCTCTTAGTAAAATAGAAGGAAGATATTCCAAAAAGAAATATTTGTCTACTTGTAATAAAACTCTAAAAAAAGAATTTGGAAATGAGATTAAGGAAATGTCTATTAACAGAGGAGTTTACTTAATGAAGATGATCTATAGAAATACTGGTTTAACAACCTATGAAATTATTCAGAATTATCGTGGAGGGGGAACAGCTTTTTGGTTTCAAGCATTATGTTTGATAAATGGACAAGATTTAAAACGTGAATATGATCCAGAAAATGATGACTTGTTGATGGAAAGAGCCATTGGACTAATAGATTCTGGAAAGATGACTTATTATAAAAGAGTTCCTTTGACAGATGAGGCTAGAAAAGCATTAAAAAAAAATAGAAAAGTAAAAAATAAAAATAAATGATTTAGTTGCCATGTTGCCTTTTATTTTTCAAATTCTTATCGATTTTAAATTCAGATTCTTTGTTGACAGGTGTGTTATTAAGTGTCAAATCATTTAAGTCTGGTTGTCCTGCGTTAATCCAGGCTGTATACCAAAAAGATCCAACAGCTTTTATGGAAGCTTTGAGTCTTCGCTCTTGCATGCTATTCAATCTATTACTATATTCTTTACTAAAATCTCTGCTATATACTTTCATTGTTACACGACCTCTTTTTTCAAACGAATATTTTCTATCCTCAGACCACATTTCTGTTATTTCTTTTTCAATTGACAGGACAGAATCTACAGCAAAATAGCTTTCTTGAATAAAGTTCCAAGTTTTCTCCAAAGGTTTATTAATATATTCTGCTTTTCCAGTAATTAAATCATATTCTTGAAAAAAAAGTTCTGGTACTCTAGATTCCCAAAACCCATGGATTCCTTTTTGGTTGGTAAATTGTCCATTGTAGTTTTCTGTAGCATGAAGTGGTACATGAGCATCTGAAATATAGTGTCCTATTTCAGCTGAATATTTAAGAATTCTAGAAAGATTCTTTTCCTTAAATGCAGTGGTTAATTTATAAAGCATTAGCTGAATATTCCAAGGAGATATACCGTAAGTTTTAATAGTGTCTTCTGAAAACTTTTCTATGGCATCCTTCCATCTTCTAGGCATTATATCAAATGGATTTTCTCCATTTTTAACGTAGTGATCTATGTCAATGTAGTGTTTTTCTGCCTCTCCCTTCACAGCATATCTTCTTTTATCAGGATCAACAGCATGTTCAGTTAAAAAATCTATATTCTTTTTATAAAATTTAAAAAGCTCAGAATCAGGAATTGTGAAAACTGCTACACGATTAATTTTTTTATGACCAAAAAATCCCCAACCTCCAAAATAAGGATTACAAATACTTAAAAAAATTAATAAGATGATAGTTTTTTTTAATAGAATCATTTCTATTGTTCTCTAACTTTAACAGACCATGTAAAGTTAAACTTACATATTACATTTGAGTTCTCATCTGTACCTTTAGTAGATGTTTTAATTACAACTGGTTTTTTTGACTTAATTGCTTCTTTTAATTTTTCATTTACCATTATACCATCATTACAAATAAAACTAGTGACTCCAATTGCTTTTTTATTAAAATCAGCTTCGCATTTTAATGGGAGTGTAGAAAATGAAGGCTTGTTTTTATAAGTATATTGTAAAATTAAAGCAGCAGTACTCATTTCGCCTGCCATCCCTAATACGGCCCAAAAAGTAGATTTAAAAGGATTTTTATTAATCCATTTGAAGGGGACTGAGACGATACATTGGTCTTCATTGAGTCTTTTAATTCTCATTCCACTTAGAAAGCCCATTGGTAAGTTCCAGAAAAGATAACTTCTAAAGTAAAATGATTTTACAGCTAGTCTTCTTATTTTATTTGTATTTTCAGATGACAATATTTGTTTTTTTTTAGTTTAGTATAATGAAGTATTTATTCTACAGAGTTTTGATATATATTTCTCCACTTAGGTTTTTGAAAATCTGCTAGTAATTGAAATAAGTTTTCTCCGTAAAAGAAATCATTTATATAGTTAATGCCATATTTTTGAAGTATTTGGATTTGTGGCCAACTAGGTCTGTATTTGTATTGGCCAAATCCATCTACCAACATGTCTTTTGCAGGTGTGCAATCTGGAGGACAGTATGGGTTTCTATTGTATCTTAATGTCCAAAGGTCGAATAGTTTAAGATCTGGTGTCTTTAAACATTGTAATGAATCGTACTTGTACAAGCAATCTTTAATTTGAAATTTCTTGAACATATTCTCTCCTGAGTTATTTGCTTTGGATGGTTGTTTCCCCATTCCAATTCTAATAAATTCACTGCCAGAAATAAATCTTTTTTTTATGATTTCACCATTCAATTCTGTAATTATAGCATAGCTAACATATTGAGAATTATAATTGGGGCTAATTGAAATTGCTAAATGTGATTTGCATATGTCTAAAGGTTTAAATATAAAGCTATAATAGTCTGAAAATAAAGAGCTTAAAACAAATATAAATATGTATAAAAATCTTTTCATTAAGTAGAATATTACTCACTATACAATTACAAAATTAGTAAATTATTTTTTAAATTATTATTTGAATGTATATAGGTTATTTGGAGTTTGACAATAGTCTAATTTCTGATCATAAATATCAACTTGTATATTTTCTTTAGAAACTTCAAAAAAAGAAAGTCCAATCTTTATACAGCTTTTAGTTAAATTCTTTAATATTATATCGTAAATACCTTTTCCATAGCCAATTCTATTTCCAATTTTATCAAAGACCAAAAGTGGAATTAAAATGACCTCAATTTTATCAAGTGTTTCTAATTTATAATCAATCGGGACTGGAATTTCTAATTCTCCCGTAGTGAATTTTACAGAGGATTTAAAAGAGACACATTCCCAATTATCTTTAGATTTTTCGTAAACTGATGCGAAAATATCAGAATTGGAATTTAAAGCCTTGTGAATATGCCAAGTATTTACTTCTTTGTTCTTTGATATAGGGAAGAACAAATGAACATTTTTGTTTAGTAAACTAAAATTATTTAATAAATTATTTGAAATTTTAATGGAGTTTTTTTCAATAAATTCCTCTTTAAGATTTAATCTTTCAGAAAGGGCACTTTTTCGTAACCTATTTTTATTTCCACTTGATATTGCAGCCAATGGATGGTTTTTGTATGAAATCAATTTCTTTAAAATCTAATACATAATCTAATGCAAGTCTTAAGTCTTTACCATCTGCCTTAGATTTATTTCCAGGCCTAGATTCGTCTAGTTGTCCTCTGTATACACAGTCTAGTTCTTTATTAAAAACATTAAAATCTGGGGTGCAAGCAGCATCGTATGCTTTGGCAATTTTTTGAGATTCGTCGTATAAATAGGGAAATTTGAATTTTCTTTCTTTTGCAAATAGCTTCATTTTATCAGGGTCATCGTCTGGATAATTCACAACATCGTTACTGCTAATGGCAACAAAACCTATTTCTTTTTCTAAATAATCATTCGCTAATTCTACAATTTGATCTATGACATGAACTACATATGGACAGTGGTTACAAATAAACATTACCACCAGTCCATTTTTTTTAGTTACATCCTTTAGGCTAACTTTCCCACCAGTAACTACATCGGATAAATTAAAATCAATTGCTTTAAATCCAAGTGGTATCTGATTGGTTAGTGTTCTTGCCATTTTAATTAAATTTGATTTTATTTAAAGATAAATTTTTACATCTATAAAAGCATATGAAAAAACTTTTTATTTTTTATCTCTTCCTATTTCCTTTCTATATACATAGTCAAACCATTGATTCAGTCCAAATTAGAGCCTTGTATGATTTTAATTTAACAGAAAGTAACTGCTATGAAAATCTAAGGTCGTTGTGCAAAGATATTGGTCATAGACTAAGTGGTAGTAATTCAGCTAAAAATGCAGTTAAATGGGCGGAAACTCTTATGAATAACACCAATCTAGACACTGTCTATTTACAGCAAGTATTGGTACCTCACTGGGAAAGAGGAAATTTAGAGAAAGTATATTGGAAAAATAATAAAGGTCAAATAAGTTTTTTTAATTGTTCTGCTCTAGGAGGTTCAGTAGGAACCAATGGAATTTTAAAAGGGCAAGTTGTAGAAATCACTAATTGGGCGCAATTGAAAGATTTTGGAAGAAGTGAGATCGAAGGGAAAATTGTGTTTTTAAACCGAGTTATGAATCCTACATTCATTAGTACAGGTAATGCTTATGGAAGTTGTGTGGATCAAAGACACTTGGGAGCTTCTAGAGCTGCTGAATTTGGAGCTATTGGAGTAATTGTAAGGTCAATGACACTTAAGTACGATAAAAACCCCCATACTGGATCTATGACTTATTTAGATTCCACCAATAGAATTCCAGCAGCAGCAATTAGTACTGTAGATGCACACGATCTAAGTTTAGCTATAAAAAACAACGAACTTGTAGAGCTAGCTATGGAACTTTCCTGTTTCCAACATGAAGATGCAATTTCTTACAATGTCATCGGAGAAATAAAAGGATCAGAGTTACCTGACGAAATTATTTTAGTTGGTGGACATCTAGATTCTTGGGATATTGGAGAAGGTGCACACGATGATGGAGCTGGAATAGTCCAAAGTCTTCAGGTATTGGAATCTTTTAAAAAATTAGAACTTAAACCAAAAAGAACTTTAAGATGTGTAATGTATATGAACGAAGAAAATGGGAATAGAGGAGGAAAACACTATGCAGAAATGGTTAGAAAATCAGCAGAAAAACACTTGTTTGCATTGGAGTCTGATAGAGGCGGATTCACACCAAGAGGATTTAGCATAGATGGTACCAAATTACAAATAGAATACCTTCAAAGTTTTAAAAAACTTTTTGAACCCTATCAAATACATTTATTTAATAAGGGTTATAGCGGAGTGGATATAGGTCCATTGAAAAATGGAAAATTATGTTTGGTAGGCTTGGTGCCAGATTCACAAAGATATTTCGATTTTCATCATTCAAAAGCAGATGTGTTTGAGAATATTAATAAAAGAGAATTGGAGCTTGGAGCTTCTGCAATTAGTTCTATTGTATATTTGGTTGATAAATACGGTTTACCAGAAAGTGAATCATTAAAAAAATAATAAAATGGTAGATATTTTAGCTTTTGGTGCACATCCTGATGATGTAGAGTTAAGTGCAGCCGGTACTTTAATAAAGCATATTAATATGGGATTTTCAGTTGGAATTATTGATTTAACCATGGGGGAGATGGGAACTCGTGGTACACCAGAAATTAGAGTGTTTGAAGCAGAACAAGCAATGAAAATTATTGGTGCAGAGTTTCGTGAAAACTTAAAAATGGCTGACTCTTTTATCGATTTGTCCAAAGAGTCCATAGAAAAAGTAGTGAAAGCAATAAGAACCCATCAGCCAAAAATTGTTCTTTGTAACGCAGTTAAGGACAGACATCCGGAACATGGAGTTGCCTCCAAGCTTGTTTCTAAAGCGTGCTTTATTTCAGGACTAAGAAAGTATGAAACATTTCTTGATTCTAAAGCCCAAAAGCCCCACAGACCTCAAAATGTCTATCATTATATTCAAGATGAGTGGATTGACCCTGATTTTATAGTTGATATTTCTGACGAAATGGACCAAAAAACAAAAGCTATTAAAGCCTTTGAAAGTCAATTTTATGGTTCTAAAAGCAAGGAGCCAAATACTCCTATTTCAACCAAAGACTTCATGGATTCTATTCAATCTAAAGCAAACTTATTAGGTAGATCAATTGGTAAAAGTTTTGGTGAAGGATTTACCGTAGAAAGACCAACTGGAACAAATAATTTATTTAATTTATATTAAAAAATGAAAAATTTTAAATATTTCTTTTTATCGCTAATTATATTCTCTTGTGCTTCTAATACAGAACCAGTTTCAGAGGAATCTATTATGATTGATAGTTTGCAATCCGAATTGAACTCTAAAGATCAAACAATTAACTCTTTAGAATTTCAAAAAGTAAATAACGATTCGATAGTAAACTTATATGCTCTTTACATTCAAAAAATAAAGAATAATATAAACGAAATAAATAAACAAGAACTTATAATTAACAACGCAAAAAACAATCCTGATTTTATAGAAAAGGATACAACCGACATAATAAAATCCATTAAAATTTTATCTAAAAAATTGCAAGAAAATGAATCGATGTTAATGGCATTAAATAATGCAGTAAAACAGGAAAAAAACAAAAATTCTCTATTTGCCTCAAAAGTAACAGACTTAAGAGAAGAAATTGATAAAAGCAATAGGGAAGTCTATTACTTAAAAGAGGAATTAAACAGTATGAATGCTTCCTTTGAAGCTATTTTTAAAAAATACAACCTTCAGAACAAAAAAATAAGTGTTATAAATCAAAAACTAAACGAAGTTGCTTATGTTATTGGATCAAAATTTGAGCTTTTAGATAATGGTGTTTTGACTAAGAGTGGGGGATTAATAGGCATAGGAAAGTCTAGAAAATTAAATTCGGATTTGAATACAGATTATTTCACTTATGTATCAAAATATAAATTTCAAAACATCCTTTTAGGATATAAGTCAGTAAGGTTAATGACTTCTCACCCTACCAATTCTTATAAATTATCCAATGCAAATGAAATCATAGACTCTTTAATAATAATTAATCAAGATGATTTTTGGAGAAATAGTAAATTTTTAGTTATTGAAGTGAAATAACTACAGAATTGCTTTCCTAATTTTTAGAGCTTTTTGTAGAATTGGAAATAATAGATCTAGTTTAAGCATTGTATGAGGATCACTCATTGCACTTTTAGGATCTGGATGAGTTTCAATAAATAAACCATCAACTCCATTAGCAACTGCACTATATATAATGGAGGATATTAAAGATGAGTCTCCACCAGTTACTCCACTAGTTTGGTTAGGTTTTTGAACTGCATGTGTGCAGTCCATAATTACAGGAAAACCATGTTTTTTTAGTTTTGTAATCGCGGTTGCATCTACAATTAAATCGTTGTAGCCAAAACTGTTTCCTCTCTCACAAAGCCAAACCTGTTTATTTCCGGTAGAAAGTACTTTTTCTATTGCAAAACCCATGGAATCATGAGACATAAATTGACCTTTTTTGATATTTACTGGAAGACCAGTTTTACCAGCTTCTATCAATAGATCTGTTTGTCTACAAAGAAATGCAGGAATTTGTAGATGATTAACATATTTAGCAACTTTTTTTGGTTCGTGACTTTCGTGAACGTCGGTAATGGTATTTACATTTAGCTCACTTCCTATAGATTGTATAATTTGTAATGCATTATCGTCTCCAATACCAGTGAAACTATTGTTTTTAGATCTATTGGCTTTTTTATAACTAGCTTTAAATATGTAATCTATCGAAAGTTCTTCACAAATTGCTTTTACTTCTTTGGCAATCTTTAGTCCTGTATGCTCATCTTCAATTGCACAAGGTCCAGCTATTAATGTGAAATTTTTCATTCTTTTGCTTTTTTTCCTAAATATCCACTATGATGTCTTTTGGCATAATCCTCTTTAGTGAATTTGATTTTTTCCATCATTCCAACAACTAAAAGATCTCCAACTACAGTCATAACTGTTGTGGAAGTTGTAGGGGTTAGTCCAAGTGGGCCAATTTCTTTTGGATTCCCAGTAAATAAACATTCGTCTGACATCTTTGAAAGTGGACTATTGTTGTTTCCTGTAAGAGATATTAATGGGAGATTAATGTAAAGATTATCTGCAAGTTGCTTAAATTCTAAAATTTCCCTAGTTTTTCCTGAGTTAGATATTAGCAGTAAAACATCGTTTTTTTGAATAATACCCAAGTCACCGTGTTGCGCTTCACTTGGGTGAATAAAAACAGAAGGAGTTCCTGTAGAGGAAAGAGTAGTAGATATATTCATTCCTATTTGCCCAGCTTTTCCCATTCCACTTACAATAACTTTTCCATTCATTTGGTGAACTCTCTGGAAAATAATGTCTAAAACATTTTCTATTACTCCATCAATAGGGATATTTTGGATTGCTTGAACTTCTAATTCTATATATTTTTTTATTGATTCTTTCACTACTTCAAAAGTAATAATTATAAATGACCTTTATCTTGAAAAACTTTTCTAATAGAAATTAGATCTTCTAACGTATCTACCGGAAAAGATGGGTAAATGGTTGTTCCTACTTTTATTTTACCTCCATTTTCTAGCCATCTAAGTTGCTCTAACTTTTCATTAATCTCTAGTTTAGATGGTTTTAATTGCTGGAATTTTTCTAATGCATTTATTTTATATCCATATATACCAATATGTTGATAAAATTCATTTGCATCTTCTTTTGTTTCATCTTCTCTTATAAATGGTATGGTATGTCTTGAAAAATAAAGTGCAAAATTAAAAGTGTCTTTAACTAAAAAAACCTTGTCTTTAGAAAGGTTTTTATTAGAACTAAATTTTTGAGCTACTGTTGCAAACTCAGTTTTAGGATCGTTAAAACAATCTACTAATTTTATTATATGATCTGCGTGTAATAACGGCTCGTCTCCTTGAATATTTATTATGTGATTAAAGCTTTTTTTTAATTCCTTAGACCAAATATCCACAGCTTCTAAGCATCTACTAGTTCCATTTAAATGGTCTTTGTTGGTTAAAATAACATTACCTCCAAACTTTTTTACTGTATCGTATATGCTTTTGTTATCTGTAGCTACTACTAAGTTTTCTAATATATTATTAGCTCTTAGATATACATGTTCAATCATTGTTTTTTTACCAATTTTCATCAAAGGTTTACCCTTAAGTCTCGTGGAGTTAAATCTTGCTGGAATAATTCCTAAAAAATCAGATGAACTTAATTTCATTGTTCTAAAATAAATAATCTTGAATGATAACTTGAAATTTTATGTAATATTATAAATATATTGTACTGTATTTTAATTTTAAAATTTTATTTGTGTCTATAAAAAAAGTTAAAAATTATATAAATAGCAATCGAAGAGATTTTGCAGATCAACCGTTTACAGAAAAAATGTCTGCTGACAATCCAATAGACCAGTATGGTGTATGGTTTGAAGAAGCCATCGAAAGTAAAATCTTAGACCCTTATGCTGCATGTTTATCTACAGTTAATAATAATAGAGAACCATCTTCCAGAATATTGTACATAAGAGACTTTAATTCTAATGGTTTTGTCTTTTACACCAATTACGATTCCAAGAAGGGTTCTGAACTTATAGAAAATAATTATGGAGCTTTAAATATTTTTTGGGGAGAATTGGAACGACAAATTAGAATTCAAGGAAAAATTAGTAAGGTAGACGATTATACTTCTGATAAATATTTTAATGCTAGGCCAAGAGCAAGTAAGATTGGTGCATGGGCTTCTAGTCAAAGTCAAATAATTAAAAACAGAAATGAACTTGAGGACAAAATTAAGTTTTATGAACAAAAATTTAAAGCTAAAGATGTTCCAAGACCAAATAACTGGGGAGGATATTGCTTAAATCCTTCTAAAATAGAATTTTGGCAAGGAAGACCAAGTAGGTTACACGATAGAATTGTTTATATAAAAGAGAATAATCAATGGGCAAAAAGCCGTTTATCTCCATAGCTAATCAATATTTTAATAGGTTTCCTTTTAGAAAAATTAAAATACCCTTAGAGCCTTCTAAAGAATTAAAAATAATTGTTGTAATACCTTCTTTTAATGAGAAAGATATTCAACCTACTATAGATTCACTTTTTTTAAAGCAAGACGATTTTTCTTTTAATGTTGAGGTAATTGTCTTAATAAATAATTCTAAATCCGAGATAGAAAATATAAAAGAACAAAATTTATTGACTTTAAAGAAATTACAAAATCTCTCGAAAGCTTACAGCAAAAATAACATTCACTTAATCCCAGTTTTAATTGGAGATTTAGACCCTAAACATGCTGGAGTTGGTTGGGCTAGAAAATTGGGAATGGATCTAGCCACACAAAGATTTAAAGCTATAAATTTTAATGGGTTAATTGTAGGTTTAGATGCAGATACGATAGTTGAGTCTAATTATTTCAATTCTATATATTCTTTTTTTGTAAATAATAAGTTTAATGCTGCGTCTATCCACTTTGAACATCCTATAGGTGGAGATTCCTTTAGCGATATTCATTTTAAGCAAATTATATATTACGAGCTTCATTTGAGATACTACAAGAACTCTTTGAAGCATTTAAATTTACCTTACTCGTTTCACACAATAGGAAGTGCTTTTGCATTAACTGCCTCTGCGTATGCTAGACAAGGTGGAATGAATAGGAGAAAAGCAGGAGAAGACTTTTATTTCATAAATAAGCTCATTAAAGGGGAAACATTTGGGGAAATAACCGAAACTAAAGTGATACCTTCTCCTAGAATATCTAGTAGAGTTCCTTTTGGAACAGGTAGAGCAATTCTAGAAGGATTAAATACCCAAAAAGATTTATCTGTTACCTATGATTTTAAATCTTTTGAAATTATTAATTTATGGATTAAAAAAATCAAAAATAAAGATTTAAAATACGAAAATTTTCCTGAAAAGTTAAGAGCTTATATGGACCATTCTAAATGGGTAATGCACCATGCTATGATATTAAATAACACCAACTCTCATGAGAATTATTTGAAGTTTTTCTATAACACATTTGATGCTTTTTGGATGCTGAAATTTATGCATTTTTTAAGAGATAGTTATTATCCAAATACTAGTTTATTTGACAATACAAATGCACTTTTATTAAATATGGGTTATCCAATAATAGATAATATTTCCAGACAACTAGAATTTTTTAGAAAATTAGACAAAAAAAAGGGGCAGAAGCCCCTTTAAATATTAAATAAAATTTGAATTATTTTACAGAATCAACAACTGCTTTAAATGCTTCGGGATTATTCATGGCTAAATCCGCAAGAGTTTTTCTATTTAAGTCAATCCCTTTTGCATTTACCTTCCCCATAAATTCTGAATAACTCATTCCATGAAGTCTTGCTCCAGCATTGATACGTTGTATCCACAATGCTCTAAAGTTTCTTTTTTTCTGTCTTCTATCTCTGTAGGCATATTGAAGACCTTTTTCAACTGCATTCTTAGCTACAGTGTGAACATTTTTTCTTCTTCCGAAATAGCCTTTTGCAAGTTTTAATATTTTTTTTCTTCTTGCTTTAGCGGCTACACTATTTACTGATCTTGGCATAATTTAAATTTTTGGCTCAAAGCGACTTGCGTACTTATCTTTTTTTTGACTAAAAGCCTGGTTCAACATTTAATAACCGTGAAAATATTAAGCGCAAAGTTGCAACTTGATATTTTTCACATCCGATTTACTTACTAAAGTAGCTTTGGTAAGGTTCCTCTTTCTTTTTGTAGACTTCTTTGTCAAAATATGACTTTTGAAGGCATGTTTTCTTTTAATTTTTCCACTGCCTGTGAACTTAAATCTTTTCTTGGCACTGGAATTGGTTTT
>MDSY01041997.1_pt1 | contig 21348 bp, 12 predicted proteins | sample 811131 | NCBI WGS metagenome assembly MDSY01 (sample SAMN05326643, study PRJNA326480) | marine metagenome | isolation source: seawater | place: Atlantic Ocean: South West | collected 2010 | reverse complement strand
ACAACATGGGGTCAATTTGGACCTGTAAGTAAAGTATACTATGTTGCACCTACAGGATTAGATAGTAATAACAACGGTACTACATTAAATGCTCCATTTAAAACAATTAAATTTGCATGCGACTACGTAAATGCTGATTTAGGTAACAGAGCACCTGCAACAATATTTGTTTCTGCAGGAACATATAGTGAAACTATTCCTATATCAATTCCTAAAGAAACTACTATAGTTGGTGATGAATTGCGTAGTGTAACAATACAGCCTAATTCAGGATTAGAAGCTAATAATATGTTTTATGTGAGCAATGGAGGCGGTATAAGAAATTGTACACTACAAGGATTAATAGGCACCTTAGGATCTGCTAATTCATACGGAACAAAACGTCCTAGTGCAGGAGCTTTTATAAGTTTGGATCCTGGCACAGGTCCTGCAGATACAAGTGTACATATTACTTCTAAGTCGTCATATGTACAAAATGTAACAACAATAGGTACTGGTTGTATAGGTATTAAAATTGATGGCGCTTTACATAATGCAGGTAATAAATCAATTGTTGCAAATGACTTTACACAAGTTATAAGTGATGGCATTGGTGTATGGGCTACAAATAACGGAAGAACAGAAATTGTAAGTATCTTTACATATTATAATTATATTGGGTATCTATCAGATAACGGCGGAAAAATAAGAGCTACAAATGGTAATAACTCTTATGGTACATTTGGTAGTGTTGCTGAAGGATTTGACAGTACAGAAACTCCTATCACAGGAACTGTTAACAATAGGTCGTTGGACGCAACTGCAAACGTTCTTACAGATAACGAAAATATGATACTTGCATTAGAATATAAAAATGCAGGTAGAACTTATAAAAATAAAGCAAGTGGATCAAACGCTTCAACAGTTACTTTTGCTGGACAAGGTGTAGATGCAACAGCTACATACGAAGAAACTAGAGATGGCGCAGTATCTGAAGTTAGATTGCTAGACCCTGGTGATTCTAGTCCAGCTGGTGGTAATGGTTACCAATATAAACTTAATAATGCACAAGCCGGCGGACTTACAACAATTACTTTAGCAGCTTCAGACACTGACGGTACTAATGCAAAATATGCAGGTTTAAGGATTTTCCTAAATGAAGGTCCTGGAGTAGGACAATATGGATTTATTGCTAGTTATGATCCTTCAACTAAAATTGCACAAGTAAGCAGAGAATCAGACGGTCAACCTGGATGGGATCATATAAGCCCTGGATGGGCAAATGTCACTACTATGACAACAGCAACAAAATACAGTTTAGAACCTAGAGTCACATTTAGCGACCATACATATGCAGCTACACAAGTCACTGCACCTAGCAGTACAATATGGAAAGAGGTAATATGGTTCGATGCTGGAAGTTGCTTTGTAGCTGTAACAGCAGGTGGTGCTGGAGATACTTATACTTCACATTCAGCAGACGGAATTACATGGAGTACTCCGGCAGTAAGATTTACAGGGAAGGATGTAGTCGCAGTGCAATATGATTCTTGGGGTAGTCAAGTATTAATTTTTGCAGAAGACAACGGAGGCTCAGGAGGCGGAGGTAAGATATATCAATTCGGTGTAGCGGCAAAATCACATGCAACTAGTTTACCTTCTTATGGTGCAGGTATGGCAGGTGTTGAATTAAAAGATGGCGCAATTATACCAGGTGATACAAATCAGCGTACAGGATTTGCTTTTGGTAATTATAGAGTTTGGTACTCAGGTAATAATTTTGGAAGTTATACTTACCATACGCCAACTAATGCATCAAATGATTCAGCACTATACAGTTATACTAAGGTCGCATACGGTCCAGGTGTAGGAGGTCCAGATGGAACATTTGTTTATTTAAACACAGGTTCAAAAGGAGGTGTTGCAATTAACACTACTAGATTCTCATCAGGTTTTTCTACTCAATATGACGCAGGAGCAACAGGAAGATTACCTGTTGGTTACACTGACGTCATTTTTGGTAATGGTAGATTTGTTGCTATAGACCCGGGTGATGTAAGCACAGAAACTAAAACAGCAATAAGTTTTGATGGAATATATTGGTATGAACATACTATTCCAGGCTCTACTGACTTTACAAGAATTTTTTACAGTGAAGGACACAAAGGACAATTAGGTTTAGTAGATGGCAAATCAAGTGGCGGAACATTTATGGCCATAGGTACAGGTAATCAATTAGCAAAGTCACAAGACGGAGTTGTATGGAGAATTACAAGTGATGATAGTTCTGATTACCTTACAACAGAAAGTGCAAGTTGGTCAGGAGCAGGATACAGTACAGCATTAAATAATTGGGTAGTAATTGCAGACAACAATGCTAATTGGAACCTAGTCACAGGTTGGGGAGCAAAACCTTTTGCAAGAGCAGTGGTAAAGTCAGAAAGAATAAATGAATTTTTTATATACGAACCTGGCAGTGATTACGCTTCGGCTCCAACAGTGACAGTTTATGATTCACAAGCAACAACTAATTCTGTACAAGTAGCAAGAATAAACGATGGTGTTCTTCCTCAACCAGTATTTGGTAACAGAGGTACTTCTTACATTACTGCTTCTTGTACAATAGCAGGTTTTGGTCATGCAGATAGTTTTCAAATAGGTAGAACATTAAAATTATCTGGAGTAAGTTTAGTACCAGGACCTGGAGACAACCTTGTTATAAATGGTATTAATGATGTTAACTATAAGGTATCTAGCATAGATGCACAATCTGGCTCTGCACCTAATTTTGATCTTACTTTGACTATAAGTCCAATTTTAGGTAGGGCTGAATCTCCTGCACACGGAGAATCTATTACTATCAGACAACAATATAGTCAGGTAAGATTAACAGGGCACGATTTCTTAGATATTGGTACAGGAAACAAAGTAGGAACAGATTATCCTAATAGATATGTTTCTGGTTACGATGCAACAAATGATCCTCAACAACAGAACGAGGTAAGAGAAGCTAATGCTGGAAGAGTGTTCTACACAAGCACTGACCAAGATGGTAATTTCAGAGTAGGAGAACAATTTAAAGTTGAACAAGACACAGGTATTATTACAATTAATGCATCACAGTTTGATCTTTCAGGATTAAGTCAGCTTACCTTAGGTGGAATTGTTATAGGTGGCACACAAGTTATAATAAATGAGTTTTCCAAAGAACCTACTTTTATTGCAAATGCTAATACTATTGTTCCAACACAAAAAGCTATTGCAAGTTTTCTAAGCAGTAGAATATCTGGAGGCACAAACAATGCAAATGCTACAAAGCTAATTTCAGGAACTATACAAATAGATACAAATCAAATTTCAAGCACAAGTGCAAGTCTTGGAATAAATTTCACAGCAAGAGCCCATCATACAAAGTCTGCAAAAGGTGATATGGCTGCTATGCAATACTTCGGACACGGTATGGATAGTGGCAACTTACTTGAAGGCGGTGGGTATTGATAAATATATATAAGGATTATGGAGCGTTAAATGGCTGAATTTAAGTTAGGTAGAATTAGGTTTATATGGAAAAATAACTGGACCGCTTCTACAACATACTACAAAGATGATATTGTTAGAAATGGCGGTAACACGTATATATGTATTAAGGGTCATACTGCTCCTGCGTTGTTCTCCACAGGTCAAGCAACTTACTGGAATATAATATCTGATGGCACAGAATGGAAGGGCGATTGGACAACAAATACTCTTTACAAAATAAATGATATTGTAAAATATGGCGGCTATCTTTATATTGCAAATGCTGAACACACTTCTGCTGCCACTGCTACAGACGGATTAGAATCTAGTTCTTCTAGTTGGGATCTATTTGCAGAAGGATTTGACTACAAAGCTGATTGGAATGTTACTACAAGATATAAAGTAAATGATATAGTAAAGTATAACGGAACAATTTATGTTTGTATTACTGCTCATACATCAGCAGGAAATATATCAGATGGTTTAGAAGCAGATCAAGCCAAATGGAATATTTTCTCAGAAGGTTTTTACTGGAGGAATGATTGGGCTATCAGCACTAGATATCGTGTTAATGATATTATTAGATACGGCGGCCAACTTTATGTTTGTAATCAAGGACACACATCAGCTGCAAGCTTAGGACTTGGATTAGAAAACGATCAAAGCAAATGGGATTACTTACATAAAGGTATAGAATATAAATCTGAGTGGTCAACAGGTACAAGATACAAAATAAATGACATTGTAAAGTACGGCGGCGGAACATGGATATGTACTACATATCATACTAGTCAAGCAACATTTAGTGCTGACGAAAATAAATGGTCACAGTTTGTAGAAGGTTTAGAATTTGAAGATACTTGGAGCGGGACAACTACATATCAACCAGGAGACTTTGTTACATATGGCGGATATTCTTATGTATCTAAAACAAATAACGTAGGAAATGCAGCTCCTTATGGAAACAGCACAGACTGGGATCTGTTTACTACAGGCTTTAAACATGCACAGGATTGGGGAGATGATAGTTCTTCTGAAGAGTACAAAGTAGGTGATGTTGTCAGATTGGGAGGATTTACATATCTTTGTATTGCTGACCATACTGGACAGCGTCCACCTAATGCAACTTACTGGGAACTACTTAACGAAGGTTTTAAATGGAAAAATACTTGGGCAACTGCAACACTTTACGATAAGGGTGATGCTATTAAATATGGTGTTAACAGTTATGTATGTATACTTGCTCATACTTCAGATACACCAAAACGCCCTGACAATGATACAGGAGGCGTATATTGGAACGTCCTGATTGCAGGTGCAGAATCAGGTAACTTAACAACACAAGGTGATTTAGTTTACTATAGCGGTGGCGGCCCAACTAGACTTCCTATAGGACAAGCTGGACAAGTATTAAAAGTAAACACAGCAGGCGATGCTCCTGAATGGGGTTACTTTGGCGCACTTAATAATGTTTACTATGTACAAAACTCTACAGGAGTTGATAGTCCAGCAAGTGATTATGGTCTTACTTTAGATCGTCCTTGGAAAACAATTCAATATGCAACACAACAAATTTGGGATGGAGCAGAACGTCCAGCAGCCAAAAGATTGTTGCATATCAATAGAAGTTTTATACAGCATGATGCTGTAGAATTTGTAGACCACGGTATAGCAAATAATACAAGTCCATATACTGGGTCCTTTACATATACTAAAGCTACATGGTTAGTATTGGTCGGTAGATTAGTAGATGCGTTAGTTTATGATCTTAGTCATGGCGGCAATGTAAGAACAAGAGCCTTAACAACAGATATACATAATGATGCAACAATTACAGGAAAGACTACAGAATTTAATGCTATGGTAGATCGTGTTCTAGTTGTAGCTGATGCTGTATTGAGTAACGTTGCTCCAGCACAAAATTATCAAACTTTAACAGGTAATACTACAGCTACACAGCAAACTGATACTAATTATACTGAAGAATCTGATGATTTATCAACTGCAACTAGTTTAGCAGGAATTTTAAAAGCGGCTGTTACAGCAGGAAATGTAAGTGCTATGGTTGCAGCAGTTATTCCAAATAATTCATTATTTGTTAAGAGTGGCACATTTGCAGAAACATTACCTATATTGGTTCCTGCTAACACAGCAGTTATCGGCGATGAATTAAGATCAACAAAAATTACACCAGCTGGGCAACAAACACAAGCCACTGATGTTCCTAAAAGTATAGCTGCAATACAAAGATTAAAAGCAATTATAGATGACATTATTGCTAATTCAGCTATTAATAAATCTACAGGCAATGCAGAAAACCAAGTAACGTCTAGACCAGCAGGTTCTGGAGCGGCAGGCACAGCAGCCGTTGCACTTTTCCAAGAGTTAGAAGATTACATAGATTTTAGAGTAAATGGTGTAACAGGCGACAGTACAACACCTACTACTAGAGGTACAGAAACTGTAGAAACTTCAACAGGATATACATATGCTGTAGAATGTATAGAAGCTAACAGAGCATTTTTGATTGCAGAAGTACATGCTTATATTGCAGTCACATATCCAAGTTATACATATACAATTGCAGCATGTACTAGAGATGTCAATAGATATTTAGATGCTATAAAGTATGATCTAATTTATACAGGAAATTGGAGAACACTTAATGCGGCTTTACTTTATGCTAATAGTGTAAGCGGGTCGTCGACAGAAAATATGTTCTTCATGAGAAACGCAACAGGATTAAGAAACTGTACAGTAAGTGGACTTTCAGGAAGCTTAGGATCAGCTAATGCATATGGAACAAAGCGTCCTACAGCAGGTGCTTATGTAAGTTTAGATCCAGGCTACGGTCCAGCAGATACTAAAGCATGGATTTCAAGTAGATCACCGTATATACAAAATGTTACTACGTTTGGAACAAGATGTGTTGGATTAAAAATTGATGGTAGCATACATGACGGCGGAAATGATTCTATTGTTGCAAATGACTTTACACAAATTATAGATGAAGGTATTGGTGCTTGGGTAACTAATTTAGGAAGAGCAGAACTTGTAAGTGTTTTTTCTTACTTTGCACATATTGGTTATCTAGCAGAAAATGGCGGAAAAATTAGAGCCACAAATGGTAACAGTTCTTATGGTGATTTTGGTACAGTGGCTGAAGGTATTGATTCTGCAGAAACACCTGTAACAGGTACAGTTACTAATCAATCTACGGAAGCAACTATAGAAAATGTAATTACAGATAAAAATCAAATTTTATTATTTGAATATCTAAATGCTGGCTTAAATTATGCAGACGGTGATACAACTACAACTGTAGTTGGCGGAAATAATGATGCCGCAATCAGTGCAGAAAATGTTTATAACGGTGGTGTATACCAAGTAAGACTTACTGATCCAGCAAATGATTTAGGAGGAGCAGGTTACGTCACAGCAACGAATAATGCACAAGCAGGTACAGCAACACAAATTACAATAAGCAATACAGATACCGCGGTAAATGCTACATATGCTGGTATGGCTATATGGATTATAAGTGGTACAGGCGCAGGTCAATATGCATATATTAATGCTTTCGACTCAGGAACAAAAATTGCTACTGTATTAAAAAATAGTGATGGAACAGCAGGATGGGATAGTGTTTATGGGGCAGGTATAGAATCAGCACTTGATTCTACATCAGAATACATTATAGAACCAAGAGTAGTATTCAGCGGAGGCGGCGTAAGTGCTTATGCAGATATTGCTAAAGCAAGAGCTAAAGTTGAGGATGGCAAAGTCACGCAAATTAAAATTTGGCATCCAGGAACAGGTTACAGTTCAGCACCTACTATGACTCTTACAGATCCAAACAATACAGTTGACGTACCACATGTAGTAAGATATGGAAATGGTGTGCTAGGACAACCGACATGGTCAAATAGAGGCACAGGATACGATACTGCTACAGCTACAGTAGCATCTGCTAACGGTTATGCAGATAACTATCAGCCAGGACAGTTTGTTAAAGTAGATGCATTAACTGAAACTCCAGTAGCTGGAGCAAATGTAGAAATTGCAGGTATTTCTGGCAAATGGTACAAGCTTGTAGGAGTAACACAACTTACAGGAAGTGCAGGAAACTATTCAGCACTATTGCAAGTAAGTCCAAGCATTTCAGTTACAGAAGCACCAGAACACAACGAAGGTGTTACTATTAGAACTAGATACAGTCAAGTAAGGCTTACAGGACATGATTTCTTAGATGTAGGCACAGGAGGCGTTACATCAACAAATTATCCAGGTACTCCAAGCACTCCAGCAGATCAAACTGATGAAACTAAAGATTTAGGTGGAGGTAGAGTATTTTATACAAGTACAGACCAAGATGGTAACTTTAGAGTTGGTGAACTATTCAGCGTAGAACAGTCAACTGGTAGAGCTACACTTTCGGCAGATGCATTTAATGTAAGTGGTTTGCAAGAACTACAATTAGGTGAAATACAATTAGGCGGAACAAGTGCTACTATTAACGAATTTTCAACTGATGGTACTTTTACAGCAAATAGTGATAGTATTGTACCTACACAAAGAGCAATTAAAACTTACATAAGTAGCCAGATTGGTGGCGGAGCAGGAGAGCTAAATGTAAACGCACTTACTGCTGGACAAGTTAATATAACTGGTCAGACAATATCTCATACAACCAATCAAGAGATAAATATTACAACACAAATAAACTATACAGGCGGCATAAGTGGATCACCAGTCGCACTGAATATGTTTTTAACAGCATAATGGAGAAAAACAAATGGCCACAGGAAGAATAGGAACAGCTGATTTAAGTGCAGGTGCTGATACGTCAATATATACTTGCCCAGCAAGTACATATACTGTTGCTAGTGTTTCAATGACCAACAGAGGAAACTCGGCGTTAGTAGTACGTTTGGCTATTTGTGACACAGCAACACCAGGACTAGATGAGTACTTAGAGTATGACGTTGAATTACTACCAAGAAACGTTTTAGAACGTACTGGTATAATCTTAGACGCTGGAAAACAGATTGTAGCAAGATCGAGTGGAGCAAACGTAAGTGTTGTTGCATTCGGAATTGAGACAGCGGCATAAATATAAAAAAGGACAAATAAAATGGGACGATATTTAACAAGCACATTAAATTACTCAACAACTAACGTTGTTACTGGTACTAGTGTTACTGCTAAAGCAAACGAACGTATTATTTGTACAGCTGGTAGCATTACTGTTACCTTACCGGCTTCGCCAACTGTAGAAGACACTGTACAAATTATCGACGTAACAGGTGCTGCAGGATCTTCTAATATCACAGTAGCTCGTAACGGTGAAGAAATACAAAATGCGGCTTCAGATCTTGTGATAGATATTAATAACGCATCTCCGATTTTAACCTATACCGGTGCAACATACGGTTGGGTTATAGCGGGATCATAAAGGAGTTTTTTAATGGCAACACTTAGCAGCCTACTAAGCAGTCTTACACCGGGTACTTCCGGTAGTGCGCCGACGTTTTTTAGGGTATACAACACAAATCGCGATAGCGTTAACAACGGCGGATGCTGTTGTCTTTGGACTGTGCCGGCGGGCGTTACATCGGTTACATTTACAGTATTTGGCGGCGGTGGGTCTGGAAATGGTGCTTGCTGTTGTGCATATCAAGCTTATGGTGGGCACAGTGGTGCTGTGTCTGTGAAAACACTAGATACAGTAGCAGGCCAGCAGTATAGGATATGTGCAGGCGGTTCTACACAATGTTCATATCAAACTAGCAACTGTGGCTGTATAGGTTGTCCAAGTTACGTGTATGGTATTACCGAAGGTTCAACTCAGATATGTTCAACAGGAGGTGAACCAGGAAATTCACAACCCGGATTTCAAAATCCATTCGGTTCATACACATGCTGTTGGGGCAGAATATCGTCAGGAAACAATACATCAGCTCATTCAGGAGCAAACGGTGACTATTATATAACAGGAACCGGACACGGACAACAGAGAAATCAATATTGTTTTACACACTACTACTATTACACCCAAGGAGGGCCAGGTAGCAGTGGAGGAAGATCATACACACTATGCGATACTACTTGGTATGGACACGGTAGACAAAAACACAACGGTGACGCTTATAGAAACCACTATCCTGGAGGCCCAGGATATGGCAGCGTTGCCTGTGGCGGTACCCACGATTGGGGAACAGGTGGCGCCGGTGGATTAGTAATAGTGAGTTATCAATAATACAGAGGAAAAATAAATGCCAGAGAACACAATAGTAACACAAAATTTTACATACAAAGTTCCTAATTCGAAGTTTAGTTCTAGCGACAGTGACGGAAATGAAGTTACAGCTTCATACACTGGACCTGATAAAGGTTGGGTGTTTGTCGATCTAGATGGTGACAAAAAAGGAAAACTTAATAGAAGTCCTGGTATCAAATACGAAGCAGATGAAGGTGATGATATTCCTATTCCATCTGGTACTAGAAAAGTAGAAGTTACATTTGCAGACGACCCGTTAATACTAGCATTGTTAGTAGGTCAAACATCAGTAACAATTAGTGGACAAAGTCAAACCACAGAAGACTTACCCGACGGTACACAATGGACAGAAAACTCAAAACTTGAAATACTTGAAGCATATGATATTGCAACATTAGAATATGATATAGATGCAGAAAGTTGGAGCGTAGGTTATCAAGCAGCTAGTACATCATGGGATACTGTAATTGCTGTAAGAAATCAAATGTTAGTTGCAACTGACAGTAAAATATCACCAGACATGCCTGATAGTGTAAAAGCACCATGGGTAGCAGTAAGAACAAAATTAAGAGATTTGCCAGCTACATTTAAAAAAGGTGAATCAGATGAAATTGATCCATGGAAAGTTAACTATCCACAACTTCCAGATACGGTATCGGAGTAATTGAATGAGTCTTTTATCCTTACTACAATATACTAACGCAGGAGGCGGCGGAGCTTCGGGAGTTGATATAAGCACTGTAGTTGTTTATAACACAAACAAAGATAGTGAGAACAATGGAGGCTGTTGTTGTCTTTGGACTGTTCCTACAGGAGCAACTTGGTTTCAAGTTGAAATGTGGGGCGGCGGTGGCAGCGGAGGCCATACTTGTTGCTGTGCAGGCGGATGGAGCGGAGGCTCAGGCACTTATATTAAAAAAATAGTAACAACGGTAGCAGCACAAGAGTATAGAATATGTGCTGGTGGAAGCACTAATTGTGGTAATAGCAGCATGACTGGTTGTAAAGGATGCCCTAGTTATATATTTGGAGTAACAGAAAATGCAAACGTTGCATGTGCTGAAGGAGGAATGGCTGGAGGTACAAGATGCTATTTTGGAAGTAATTGTAGCTATCAAGGTTGCTCTGGACTACAGTGCGGCAGTGGTTGTGGCACAATGATTTTATGCGGAGTAGGTGGTATAGGACAAGGATACGCAAGCTGTTGGAATCAAACATCTGAATTTATGCCAAGTGCTCCTATGACACACGGCGGATACAGGAGAGCCAAAGACGGTTGTAGTGGTTTCTGTGGCGGATGTTGTAATGGAGGATATGCACATTGGCCTGGTGGAGGCGGCGCTAGTACACATGCTCATACTACAGGTCCTTACTGTGGAGCTGCTGGAGCAGGAGGATTAGTTGTTATAACATATGGTGTTTCAACATGATAATTTTAGGAATAAGTAAATGGCAAATTTAAAAGATCTACTATATGGCTACGGAGAGGCAACTAGCATTGTCCCACAAGAATTTGTTTTAGAAAATACAAATCATTGGCTACCGCAAAATGGTGGTTGTGCGTATACTTGGAATGTACCAGCCGGAAAAACTGCTGCACTTTTTGAAGTATGGAGCGGAGGCGGTGGAGGCGCAGGATCTTCTTGCTGTATGCAAGGTAAAGGTGGTCAAGCTGGCGGATATATGAAATTTTATGTGCCTATTACGTCTGGCGACACAATTTGTATGTGTTCAGGCGGCACTTCACCAGCAAATGCAAGTAATATATGTGGATTTTGTGGTTGTCACAGTACAATTTGCAAAAACGGCTCTTGGTGTATTTGTGTAACAGGCGGACATTGCCATGATAGAAATATTTGCTTTTTAGGAATCCAGTGTTATAGTTGTTGTGCATCATGCTATTGCTGTGGCGGTATGACATATCAGTCAGGAGCACCAGTAGTACTACATGAACATTATCCTTCAGCTAGTGTACACCAAGCTACGCAATGGTGCTATGATGCATCATACCAGTACATGACTCAAGCATATGGTTATAGCGGTTTTAGGCATCAAGGAACTAGTACTTGTTGCCAAAGTTGTCATGGTGGAATTTGCTATACATATACAAGTTGCTGTGGACAAGCATGCTATAACTCAGCACATCACCCAGGCAGTGGTGGCATGACAGCATGGACACATGGTAACGAATGTAGATGTGGAGCACCTGGTGCAGGCGGAATGATTTATGTGCAATATTGGTAAGGAAAAAATTATATGAACATAGTTGAAAAAACATTTGAGTATCCTGTACCTGACGAGCGTTATCATCAAACACGGGAAAAAAATAAAGTAGGCAGGGTCAAGTATATAGGACCTGACAAAACTTATGTATGGGTAAACTCATCTACAAATAAAATTATGCACTGGAACGATATGCAGTCTGGGAAACTTATGTATGAAGGAGACATGCCATTACCTGCTAATCTAGATGGTTATCTTGTAGAAGTAGATGTAGAAAAAGATCCTGATATAGCAAGTTTAAATACCATGTACACAGGTGTTTGGGAAGAAGCTATTCCTGATGTAACTGAAACAGTACCAGGACAAGATTACAAGTATGTACATGATGCATTTCCTAGTCCAGCACATGCATACGAAATGACCGAAATACAATATGACCCAGGCGCTAAAGCTTGGATAAAACCGTTACCTTTTGCTAAACCTATAGTTACTTGGGAAATGAGACTAGCAAAAAGAGACGCTTTGCTCGCAGTAGCTGATAAACATTTGTCTGATGATTTGCCAACAAGCGTATATGATACTATGGCGGCCTATAAACAGCATTTGAGAGATATTACAGAAGCACAAGGAGTTGCATGGACTGCTACAGTGCCTACCAAAGGTACAGGATATGCTAAAGATGATGTATTGCTAGTGCAAGATCCTGCATACAAAAATACTACAGTAATAGACGAAGTAAAAATTACTGTAACAGCAGTTGATGCTGATGGAGGAATAACCGGATTTAGTGTAGATAATAAACGTGCTTTGTATCATCCTGAAGCAGCTACTTACGAAAATTTATTTTTTGTTACTAATGGTGGAGGATCAGGAGCAAAAGTCACACTAAGCAAAGTAAAGCAAGTTGATCCTTGGAAGGGAGAATGGAAAGATAATCCACTAGCAGGATTTGCAGGAGGTGATCCTAACATTCCCGCAGCAAGGAAAGATGATGATAATCCAGACCACTTAGTTGACGAAATCGAAGACAGAGATCTAAAAAAGTATGCTCATAGAACAGATCATCCAAACTATATAGACGTTTCTGATTTATTAGATTAATTCACTTTACATAATTATTGATATATGCTATTATAAATATTCTTGTAGTAGTAAACTACTAAGTTTATAATAATAGGATTTTAGATAATATGTCAAAACGTAATACAGCTATTTTTGTCAATGGCGGAGCTGGTAGAGTTGTATGTTCTATACCTGCTCTAGAAAAATTTCACGAAGAAAATCCCGATAATGATTTTTTAATTATTTGCGAAGGTGGTACAGATTTTTTTAAAGGCCATCCTATATTGCATGCAAAAGCATATGATCATTGGCATAAAAATTTGTTTGAAGATAAACTGAAAGACATGGATTTGTTAAGTCCGGAACCGTATAGGGTTTGGGAATATTACAATCAAAAATGTAGTTTATCTCAAGCGTATGACATTGCAATTAACAATAAAGGTATAAGAGATTTACAAAAACCTAACATAAGACACAGCAAAGCAGAACTTATGCAGGCTGAGTCAGTCATTAAACAAGTAAAAGAAAAAACAGAAAAAGATAAAAGTATTGTTATTCAACCTTTTGGTAGAGGTATAGTTCATGAAGAAAATATGCTTACTGATTTTAGTGGCAGAAGCATTGAACCTACCAATTTGTGCAATATTGTAAGAGAACTTGTTAAAGATTATGCTATACTTTTTATGGGAGAACTAGCAATAGATTTTAAAGAGTACGGAATCGATGCCCCAATTGCTGTACCAAAAAATATTGATTTGAGAACATGGTCATCTATTATTGCAAAATCTGATTATTTTTTAGGTTGTGATAGTGTAGGGCAACATTTAGCATACGCAAACGACATTCCTTCAACTGTAATTATAGGCAGTACATTTCCAATTAACACATCATATCCTAACAGTGAATTATTTCAAATTTTAGATATGGGAGAAGTGAGTAGAGTATATAGTCCTATTAGAATTACAATTGACGAATATTCAGATAGAGTTAATGAAGGGATAATGCAAATGACTGAAACTATCGAAAAACATATTATAGAAGAAATACGTAATAGGTTTAAATAGGAAAAAAATATGAAAAAACCAGTTTGGATTGCCGGTGTTGCTAGAGGTCATAACTCTGGAGTATGCTTACTAAAAGATGGTGAAATTGTTTTTAGTATTGAAGAAGAACGACTTACTAGAGTAAAATATGACGGCGGCGCATTAGCTAGTATGGTTAAAATATTGGACTATACAGACAAGTTGGATTATCTTGTTATTTGCCATACAACTACATTAAAGACAAGTGCTGGTATTTTAGATTATACTGGAGAAGACGTATACAGTGGGTTAGCTCGTAAACTTGGATTAATAGACGGCCCTGTAGGCGATGTAGACTCTCATGATCAAGTTATAGACGTAGCAATGCACCATCATAAGATGCATGCGGCTATGGCTTTTTATAGATCAGGATTTGACGAAGCTGTAGCAGTAATTGTTGACGGCGCAGGAACTTTTTTTCCATTATCACATATAGGAAATGACATAACAGTTTGGGAAACAGAAAGTATATATGACTGTAAGTATCCAAGTAATTTTAAAACTTTACATAAGAGTTTAGGTACAAGAGAAGCTATAACTGCGGGAGCAATACATGATTGGGACGCATCTATGTGGGACGATCCTAAATCTAGATACCATGCATTTATTCATGATAGAGCAGGAATTGTTAAAGCATATGAAGCTGTAACTGAATACTGTGGTTTTACTGCTATTGAAGCTGGTAAAACTATGGGATTATCACCATACGGCGGCCCAAATGAAAATATTCCTTCAATCATGGATTATTCTTCTGATATGCTTGTACCAACTACAAACAGAAACCTAGTGGTACCTAGATATCCTAATGGCGCTGTTATTAATCAAGTATTATATAAAGAGCTCAACAGCGATGAAACTGACTTAGCATATGATCAAGAAGACGTTACATATTTAAAAAACAGAAGAGATTTAGCATATGCTGTACAACAAGAAACACAAGAAGCAGTAGTAAAACTTATTAGGCATGCAGTTAAAATTTCTAAAAAGAAAAAAGTTGTTATAAGTGGAGGTTATGGATTAAATTGTGTAGCTAACTATCATTACCTTGAGGCGTTAAAAGATGAAGGAATTGAAATCTATGTAGAACCAGTTTCAAACGATGCAGGAACAGCAATGGGTGCGGCTTTGTGGCAACACTATCAAACTAGTAAAGATACAAAAGTGAATAAGAGATCTGACAATGTATTTTTAGGTCCTAAGTACGAATATTCAGAACAAGATATCTACAGCATTGTTGAAAAATATGATGCAGAAATAAAAGATGCTGATCATAAAGAAATAGTAGATTTAATGACAAATAAAAATATTGTTGCTTGCTTTCAAGGTAGATCTGAAAATGGTCCTAGAGCATTAGGAAACAGGAGCCTAATGTTTGATCCTACGTTTGAAGATGGTAAAGACTTTGTGAATATGGTTAAGCGTAGAGAATACTTTAGGCCATTTGCAGGTAGCATACTAGAAGATGATGCCCATGAATGGTTTGATCTAAGAGGGATGGAAAGTTCACCTACAATGATGTATGCAGTAAATTGCCAAGAAGGAGTTCAAGAAAAAATACCTGCAATTATACATGTTGACGGAACTTGTAGAATACAAACAGTAAGCAGAGAACAAAATCCTCATTACTACGACATTATAACAGCTTTCAAAGAAAAAACAGGTATACCTATAATATTCAATACAAGTTTTAACCTTGGTGGTGAACCACTTGTTGAAACTTTTGATGATGCTGTCCGTACACTTGTAAAAAGTGATATAGAATATCTTTACTTGCCAGAATACGGAAAACTTATCATAGTAAAAAACTGATAAATATAATGACAAAGGATCATTATGTTTAAAATATCAGATTATTTCAAAGACGGAATCAAAAACACACTATTAATTCGTGATAATGGTGCCACTTCCCATAATGGGCCATGGAAACAGGCTTATACAAATACATTAGTAGAAAGATGGCATGCTGGAGAATTTAGTTCAGCAGAATTTACAATTAGTGCTGACTGGAATAATGCAAATAAAGAAATTTTAAAATGTATTGTTGCAGTAGGCGTCAATTATGCAAACTTAAACGTCTTTGCTAGAAGCAATTTGGGAAATGATCTAGTTGATTTATCAGTCACAGTAAATCAAACTTATGTAGACTTGCTTATATCTGCTAAAACAGGTTACGAAGGTGTAAAGTTTATTTACACTGCAAATTACTTTCAAAATCAGAATCCTTTAACTAGTTGACATTACAAAGTAAGCTAAATATACTATATGGAGTAATGTATGTCAACCACAGTTAACACACCTTTTAGGTCAGATTATGGATTCAAAAGTCCTAGTTTTACTGTCGATGCAAACGGCAATATTACTGCTACCACACTAACACTTTCTGTAAACTCCGAAGAAGCAGGAGTGGCTGCAGATTTTGATTTTATAGAAAGTGCAGGCAATTTTAGATTTGACGGACAAACTGAGAATCAACCTACAATTACTGTATTTAGAAATCAAACATTTACAATAGATTTAGCATTTACTACTCTTACATTTAATATTTTTTCCGACACAGGAAATACTACCTTATATAATAATGGTCTGCGACACAGTGATAGCACAGTAGGAGCATCTGCACAAAATAAAGGTAGTGGGCGCCTAACATGGACTGTGCCGTTAACTGCTCCTAATACTTTATACTACGGAAATGCCGGCGGTACAACATTTGGTGTAATAAATGTCTTAGACCAAGCTAGAAGTTTTAGCACATTAAATGTTACAGACACTACACAAAGTACAAGCGCCACGACAGGAGCATTAAAAGTCACAGGAGGTGTAGGCATTGCGTTAAATACAAATATAAACGGAAGTTTAACTGTAGGCAATACACTCTCAGCTAATGGCGGCGTAACAGGCGATTTAACAGGATCAGTTTATTCTGATAACAGTACATTGCTAGTCGATAGTATAAGCGGTAAAATAGTAGGACCTATAAATAATAGTACAATTGATAATAGTCCGATTGGTACTACTACACCATCAACAGCCGCATTTACAACGGCAACACTAAGTGGTTCGGTAAGTGGTATAACAGCGGTAACAAATAAAAAATATGTAGATGAAACGTCAACAGCGTTTGCAATAGCATTTGGGATTTAAAATAATATGGCAAAAACACAAATAAAAAATTACGTATTTGAGCCAGGAATGAGTGCAGCAGGATATGTTTATCCTAATGCATATTCTTTACTTTTTGGTAACAAATATTATATCCAAAAAGAAATTACAGCTTGGATAGCAACTCAAGTTTCAGCAAATGCAACAGGGTTTTCAGGTTATACATATGATGCAACAACTTGGGAAACTGAAGTAGGAAATGTAATAGACGCCTGGTTATGGGACATAAGATATGGTGGGAACGAGGAGACTAGAAGAGTAGCAAGTGATTTTTGGGAAGGTACAGTATCACAATTTGATGGCGATCGACAGGCTGAAATAAAGACATATGAAAAAGTTAGAGATATAATAAGAGACTTTATCTTTACAAACACTCTTTATTCTGGCAACCAAACACTAGTAGTTCAAGCTACAGACACCAGTGGAGATAATGCCGAAGCAGGAGCAATAGGTAGAATAAATGAGCTCAGTGCAAATGTTATTAATGTAATTACGCTAGGTCTTGATCAACTTCCTGTTCTTGTAAAAAGCGGTGTAGGTAACATGAAAGTGCAGGGCCGCTGGGGTCTAGATGAACTTTTGTTAGTAACCAACACGACAAGAAACGAGATAATTTATAATTTTTCAAATGTTGAAAATGGTGCAACTGCAAAGTTGATTACAAAAGGATACGATCCTGATTTTGTTACATATTTACAAACTACAGATACAATAACTAGAATTTATTTTAATTACGATACTAGTAGTCATGCATCTACAGATGCTTTACAAGTTTTTGTTGAAAAAGTTGAAAATGGTAAAAGTTTAGTACAAGTAAGGCCATATGACTTTGGCACTGATGCTATTGAACGTATGAGAATAGCACATCCTTTAAGTATGCTTGACGCAGACTTTGAGTACGGACTACAGCCAACAAAATGGTCTGCTATAGGAACACTTAGAGGTTATCCTAGTGTATATGAAATACCAGCAACAAATCAAGCAGTAGAAAATGTTACAACAGATGCAAGTTCTGGTACAAGCGGAATTGGTGCAAGTTTAATTACTGTAACTACTGTAGTTGCTCATGGCTTTGAACCAGGCCAACCTATAACTATTAAAGCTCTTGAAGATAGTGTAGTTGGTGCGGCTAGGGCAGAAGGGTCTTTTGTTGTTAACACAGTTCCTACTCCAAAGACATTTACTTATTATGCTAAATCTAAAGTTGGAACAACAAACGGTGAAACTCTATTCACTACATATTGTCAGCTACGGAAAGCAGGTTTCTATACAGGAGCAAATATAGGACAAGCAGATTTTACTATAGCAAGTAATGGCTCTTCGGGAAGCTTTGTTACGCAATTAGCTGTTCTTCCAGGTAGTACAATTTTACCGTTTGATGGAGTTGCACCAGAAGTTGGTTCTCCACTTACCCACGCAAATATTCCAACTGGAGCACAAGCTACGCAAGTAATAGATACAAGTGCAGGCGGAGGAACTTTTTTAACATTGACCACAACTGCATCGTCTCCTATAGGCTCTTCAACATTAGAAGTAGAGGATATTACAGGAGTTGCTGTAAACCAAGCTGTAGATAGAGGTGATGGAAATGCTATCTACGTTCAAACAGTTGGTACAGGAGCAAGCGGAAAAGGTATACAATTTAGTGGTAATTTTACATCTGCTAGGATAGGAAATATAGTTACTTATACTGGATTAACTGGGAGTAATGTGGGTTTTAACGGAAATGGAGCACAATTTAGTATTTCTCCTTCAGGAGATAGTAGTAACACATATGTTTTAAATAGTATACAGAATGGCGGCTTAAATTATGCTGTTGGTGATACGATCAAATTTCTAGGTACTGATTTTGGAGGAGAAACTCCAGCCAACGATGCTACTTTGATTGTTGATAGTGTAAACAGTGATGGAGATATTAACACAGCAACAATATCAGGACTTTCATTTAATGGTTATGCAATACTAGGTCTTAGAACTACCGAGGCATATGGTGGTGTAGGTGTAGGAGCAAACTTCAATGTATCCTACCTAAACGCAACTTATACAAATGTAGCAATTGGTCAAGGCGGTAGCGGATATGTTATAGGTGAAAGCATTGTATTAGCAGGTGATGTAATTCAACCTTCTGGTGCTACGTCAGCAAACAATGTATTTTTAACTGTAACAGGTGTAAGTGCAGGAGGTGAACTTTTAACTATAAACAATTTAACTCAAACGCCTACAAATAGAATTCCAGGCACATATACAGGTGTAGCTAGTTCAGGTGGTGGCGGAGCAACATTTGACATTGTAGTAAGACCTGCTGGCGGGCACAAAACTGTTGATACTTTTGGTGCCGCAGATGCAAGTAGAACTTTAGGTACATATACAAATGTTACAGGTACCTCAACAGGCTCTGGTACAGTAGGAACATTTGACATCACTGTAGGCGGTGCTGGTGCAGTAACAAATGTAGTTGTAAAAACAATTGGTTCTAACCATGCTGTAGATGATACAATTACTATTTCAGATGCAAATCTAGGTGGCGGAGGAGCTGCTGATTTTACATTTGATGTAGCAACAATCAGCACAGCAGGAGATATTGAACTAAGTGATATTACTATAGCTACTCCAGGAATAGGTATCACCCAAGGATCAACTATTACTATTTCAGATGCAGTACTAGGTAATGGTGGTGCAAGTGCTGTAACTTTTGAAGCACTTTCTGTAGGAGCTGCAGGTAGAATAACTTCTATTCAACATTCAACAGCAAATGCTCCACAGAGAAGTAGTACAATTACTAATCCAGCATTTACTTCAAATACAGCAGGCGGCGACGGTAACGCAACATTTTCAGTTGAAGTTACAGGAGCAAGTTATGTAGTAACAGGAGGCGGAGGCTTAAATTATCTTGTAGGAGAAACATTTACTATTGCAGGAAATGCAACAGGAATAGGAGGCGCAACACCTGCAAATGATATAACAGGTACGATTCAGTCTGTTGATGCAAACGGAGGAATACTTACTTACTCTATAATGGGTGTAGCATATAACGGTAGAACTGCAAATACTATAGGCGGCTCAATTAGACAAGGTACTGGTGCTACGTTTTCAATTGAATTATCAGACACAGAATATACTAGTGTAACGCTAACACCAGGTGTTCAATCAGGTTACGCGGTCGGGCAACAATTAAAAGTATTAGGTACAAATTTAAGAGGAACTTCACCGGCTAATGACGCAACAATTACAATTACAAGTGTTGATAATATTTCAAGCGGGGCAATAACTGGAATATCAATTACTGGTACAGCACCTCAGCCAACAGGACCTTATACAGGATTATCCGGTGTTAATATGCCTAATATAGGCTCAAATGCAAATTTTAGCATTAGAAGAAATTTTAGCTCTTATGATAATGTAGTAATTACAGGAAATGGTTCAGGTTATAAAGTTGGCGACAGGATTTTAATATCTGGTTCTGATCTTGAAGGCAACAGTCCATTAAATGATATAGAGTTATATGTTAATGGTATAGATGGAAACACTGGATCAATCCAAGGTGTAAATGCAACTTACACTATTGCTAACCCAGGCACGAATATTGATATTATTTCAACAATTACGATATCGGAAGCAACATCTGGGCAAATTGCAACTGCACAGACAATTAGCTATGCAGCTCTAGCAACTATTAATATTAATTGGCCTGCAGCCCATGGACTTGTACCAGGTGATACATTTATCGTTACAATTACAAGTGATAGTGGAACGAATAGTCACGATCTCGCCGGCGGATCATTTTTTGCTACAGAAGTGCCTAGTGTAACAAGTTTAAGATATCAAGCAAGAACTACAGGAGCAATTACAGTAGATGCAGAGAACGTATTACAAGGAATTGTATATCCAAGACCGGACAGTTTCTTTGTTCATAGGCCATATGACGGAGGAGTGCAGTTAGGAACTGGAGGCCCACAACATGGCGCACAAGCCATACGTCAAAGTAAAAAATATATTAGATACCAATCAGGTAAAGGTATCATGTACACAACTGGTGCCTTGTTT
>MDSY01087443.1_pt1 | contig 21359 bp, 23 predicted proteins | sample 811131 | NCBI WGS metagenome assembly MDSY01 (sample SAMN05326643, study PRJNA326480) | marine metagenome | isolation source: seawater | place: Atlantic Ocean: South West | collected 2010 | reverse complement strand
TTGCCTAAAGGTAAATCTGTGCAAGAATATGACCGCTTAATGCTCCCGCAAGGCTCGCGTATAATGATACTACGATAGCCCGACGAACAAATCCACCCTTTAAAGTTATTAAACTCAAAAGCATTAAAACGCTCTGCTTGATCCATTTCATGTATTTCTCCTTTTGAATCAATTAACTCTATTTCCATTGTTGATGTTTTTGAATCATTATGCAATATATCTAATTGATCTTTTGTATATCCCTCTACTACTTTTGTAGCGGTTGAATTGGATTGAGGTTTTAGTGTTGTGTGCAATCCACGCTCTTTAAAATATAAAACATGATCCGCTAATTGCCAAAATCTTTCAGGAACCATGACCATATTGATAGTAATTCTTATTCCCATTTTTTGCAGATAAACCAACTTATCAGCAAAATCTTCAACTTTCTCTTGAGTATTCAAATGTTCAAAATGTGCAGAAGCTGTAATTGATGCTCTATCAAATTGTTTTGCATGTTTAACATATGTCTCAAACCATTTTATTTTTCTGGAACAGTTTGAAGTCATGTGAATTCTCTGTCTCTTACAATTATCATTATCATCTGCAAGATATTTTAATATGTCCAAATACCCAGGATGAAAAGTAGGTTCACCACCAGACAAAGACCAATTAAAAGAATTAAATCCTTGTTTTCTTGCTTGTTGTTTTATTTCATCAATTGTCTCAAAACATAGTTCTGTTGGTCTATGATCTTTTTTATCAGATCTAGCATAAGGCCAACAATATGTGCATTTATAATTACAAAATCTGCCAAGTAACCAAGATACTGTAAATGTATCTTGATGAAGCATAGTTTTTGTTCCCACAAGTTGAATATCTTCAAAAGGTATTTTTGTGAAGTCCATTTTGTTTATAAATTTTTAACAACATTAATTGCCCAGTTTCGTTCTTTGCACCACCAACATTTAAAATTTTCAGACATTTTCACAACATATTCATTGAACCGGATCATTTTTATTGTATTGCATGTAGGAACCAACGTACCTTCTATGTATTCATCAAAGTCTAAATTTTTAATATTAATCTCACAACTTCTAGTTAAATCTAAAAGTTCATGCAAGTTATAATCATAATAAATTTTAATAATATGATCTTTTGTTATACCTTTAAAAGAATTGAACTCAGTTTGTTTTCTGTTAATTAAATCTTTCAACTCAGGATCGCGATATCTATTTAACATACCCCCTTCTATTGGCGGACTTTTAGTTGTAGCATTATACACTGCATCAATTTTTTTGCTTGATATTAAAAATTTATTAAAACTTTCTATAATAATTTGATCACCAGACCTTCCATTTAATAAATTAGGTGATTTTTTATGTTCAAGTTCTGGTGGAACATAAGTTTCTATTCTTTCAGAAATAATTTTATTGAAATGATCTTTGAACCAATTATAGATCCTTAAACTATAAAAACCCTGCCAAGGTTTTAAAATATAATTACGATTGAATGTAATTATATCAATTGTAATATCTAAGTTGTACTTTATAATTGTTTGACAAAGTATCCAAGTCATCATGGCACTATCAGCTCCGCCACTTAGATTTATTCCAATTTTTTTCCAGTTTTTGCAAATTGGAACTATTACACCATACTTATCATCTAAAATAAAATTATCTAAATTTAAATTTTTATATAAGTTTTTCATAATCCAATAAACCTTCCATATATTGTTTCATCTTTACTTATATCCTTGACTTTTTTTTGAAATACAGGTTCAAGATATTTTGTTCTACTTTCAAATATTTTTTTTGCATCATTTTCTTGTGATGCTTTAGGACTACATAATCCACATCCACAAAAAGTCTTTGGACATTTGATTACTGGCATTTTTCCACTACTTAATTTTTTTTTCAAATTTCTTATAATCTTTTCAAATTCACTTGCTTTTCCTATTGGGCCGATATGTCCATCTAAATTTACTTGACAAGTTTGATGATGCCACACACCGTTAAGTTCACTGTTTATAAATAAAAAATCCCAATTGATCATACAATTCCAACTTTGAAAATTTGTACTTGGAACATAAGTTTGTTTAAAAAATTTATTATCAATTTTAACATTTAAACATTTTCCATTACAACAAGTTCTTCCTATTTTTTTAGTTGCTAATTCTTCATTTTTAGTTTTACTTTTTATTTCTGTTTTTTTACCTTTTTTCCAATAATTTGAAAACCATGACAGTTGTTCTTTACTGTATACATGAGCAGTACCATCTAGAATGTCTTGTTTATTTCCACTATCACCTATAGGTCTAGGCGTATATTTTATACCCATTTCATCAAGCCAATCAGCAATTATTATACACTCATCAAAATAATCTTTATGAAACATTAAATTAATTCTAAAATTGTATCCAACATCTGACATAAATTTTATATTATTTCTTACTATTTGTTTTTCTTTTTCAGTCGCTTCTGTATGATAACTAATTGTTGTATTTGTCACACATTCTATTATTTCTTTACATTTTGTTTTACTAAAACATCCATTTGTTGTGATATTACTTGTGATAAAAGGATATTTACTTTTTGTATAACGTACAAAGTCAAAAAAAGCAGGATGAATTGTTGGTTCCCCACCTGTGTATGCAATATTTAAATTTTTAGGTTTTATTCTATATTGATTTAATAAATTTGAATATTCAACAATCCCATCAATTGTGTATTTTAACTCATCCATATTAACCATCGGGGATGTTTTATTACTGTGATGTGGTCCACAATAAGAACAAGCGTAGGTACATCTTCTTCCAAGATCCCATACAACAGAAAATTCTTCATCTTCAACATGATTAATTGACGTAAAATTCATTTTGGAATATCCCTCGAACCAAATCCAATTATACTTCTTTTCCATTCAGTAGATATATCAGGGATATCATTTTCAGATAACCACCAACTACTACTATGCCACCTTGACGATTCAAACAAAATTGCTGTGTTGATCTTCCAAGGATATACTTCATGTAATTTTAAATCAGCATACTCTTTGTAATATCTAGTTCCCTTTGGATTGTACTTTAAAACTTCATCATCAAAATTCCAATGTTTTCTATATTCAACAATTTCATTATTATCTGAATATCTCATTTCACCTTTTCTAAAAATCATTTTTCGAGATATTGAATTTATTTTATCATAGAGTAATGTATATGGTTGTTTACAATTCCATTCTAAAGGAATGATTATACTTTGTAATATTTCACATGATGTTTTGTCATCCCACGGAACAATATCATCATCTGAATGCAAACCAACGGGCTCTCCACTATGAAAATATTCAAAATTCCAATCTAATCCTTTTTGGTTTGTTATATTTTCAATCAAAGATCTAAAATATTTAAGGTCTTTTACTTTAACAAATTTATTATGATTTTTTAGTCCACTTATCTTTTTTGAATTTTTTAACAATTCAGAACACTGTTTTCTATGATATTGAATGTCCAGGTCTATATTAATTATCATATAATTCTATCAAATGCATACCAACGTTCTGCACAAAACCAACAATGTCCACAATGAACAGGATCTTCATCCTCACCAATATCTAAATGTCTATCATGTTCTTCACAACTATCTGTATTATGAAATAACTCATTAAGTAATGGTATACCAAGATTTTCATAATATCTATATTGTGCGGATACCGCTAATTTGTCACTATTTCCAAAAGGTCGATATCCATCATAAAGTCCAAGATCTTGATCTCTATTTGAATCCCTTTCTGCTATAGCTTTTAATATTCTTTTTAAATCTAAACCATGCTTCTCATGATTCTTTTCAAAGTATTCTATCATGTCATCAATGTCTGGATTTTTTGTCAAACCAGAATAACAATATTTAACATTATATTTTTCTGTTGCTTTATTAAGTAATTTATTTTGGCCAAGACTATATGGAGAAGAATCACCACCATCCGGCCAATGTTCAATGTATTTTGTCATATGTTCTACAGGATATTTACCTGTCATATTTCCTACTATATCAATTACTCTTTTAGCATACCTAGAATAAAAACATTTTCTACTTGTATCCAAACTTAATACAACAATATTAACATTATCATTTTTTTCATATCTTTTACACAATGCGTAATAAACAATAGCACTATCAGCACCACCGCTAAGTTTCATGCCAACTGTAACTTTTTCGTTTGTTACATCATATTCTTTTTCAAAATGATTAAACATTATATCATTAATATTCATTTTCTTTCCTCAATTTCAATTTTATTCAAACTCTTATCTGTTCCTCTATCATCAAAAATACCATCAATTAAAAATCTTAAAGGTGTTCTAATTCCATAAGGATTTATGCCATGTCTTCCTTCATCTAACATACCTATATGTATACTATCACATTCAATTAGATTAAAATCTTTACAAACTTTTTCATATAAATTTTCATAATTATTCCACCAAAAATCTACGCCAAAATGTTTCATAGCTCCCATACCTATCCACATATCACTAACATTAGCATAATTAAAATCATTCATTATTTTTATTGGTCCAAGGGGTGGAGTATGGGTATAACGTATTCCAATTCTTTGACTACCCATTCCTAGTGCTTTACTTAAACTGACACTAACACTATGTATAGCGGGGTGACTAACATCAAATTCAAAATTTCTACATTGACCATACCACGCACCATCAATATGAACTGGTATTTGATGTTCTTCACAATGATCTAACAATAAAGAAAAATCTTTATGATAATTTGTGGTTATACAACTTGGATAACTTACAATAAAAACATCACCAAATTTCAATTCTTCAAAACTTTTAATTTGTTTCACTTTAAAATCTGTCAATCTTCTATGATATTTGTATTCACCTTTATATGTTGCGATTCGTCCTTTATGTAAATGATGCAATTCATCTAACTGATGAGTTGTTCCCAATATTGCATCTTTTCTTTTGAAGTTGTTAAGTCCATGATATTTAACACGTTTATGTGATTTTATCCAATAATCAATGTATTCTAAAAATTCTTTTGTATATCCATGAGGGTCATCAGGATAAGTTTTCATGTCCATATTACTTCTAAATTTTTTAAATTCACACACCATCATCGGACGCTGACGTTTTGTTCCCAGCATTTCAAATGTTATATCTTCATATTTCATAATTGTTCTATAATAATTTTATTTCTTCCATAATTGTATTTTTTTACCTGCTTCAGATGAAACAAATTTCATACTTGATGAGTTTAAAATATCCTTCATCAACTCAGAATGATTGAAATAATGGTTGCCGATTTTTAGAGTTTTTGTTATATTCATATTTCTTACAACAAGAAATCCATCATCTTTTAAAAAGTTATATGATTTATTAATAACTGCATGCCAATCAACAATAGAACTAATTAAACTCAAGACAATTATATCAAATTTTTCATTTGTATCAAATTCCTCAAAATACGTTTTATGTCCTTCAGCAAATGGACAATAATGTATAAAATCTTCCTCTTTAACAATTCTATCTAATAAGTTTCCTGGTTTGAAATAATCCGCATTCCAATCCTTCACAAAATGTACTCCTTGATCTTCCCACGGATCTACTCCAACATATTTCCAATGCGGAAATTTTTCATATAAACATGAAAATAATTTTCCTGTAAATGCACCAACATCTAATATTTTTTTTTCAAACCCCTTGGCCCATTGTGGTGCATGTGATTTTATAGATATGTTTTCCATAAGATCATGAATTATAGAAATTTCATCATCTTTAATCCATCCAGGCACAGTTAATTTATTATCCATATTTTCCTTAATTCCATTTTTCCACAATAGCATCTAATTTACATGGACAAGCATCATAATCACAAACAATTGGTTCATCAGGTAAAGTATATGTATCAAACAAATTACCCAAACTACCGCCAACTCTTTTTGTACATCTTAAAATATTTCCATTTGACTCAACAAATAATCTCCTAATTCCTGCAGTGCAAGTATATCCTTTGAATTTATGTAAATTTTGATCCAATACTTTCATAAAAGAAATTGGTTCTCCATCATAATGTAACATACGAGGAAATGTCCAATCAATACCAAAAGGTTTCATTTTATTATATTTGTTATTTTTTATCCATTCCCTTTGTTCATCAGTATATTTAAAATAAGTTGTTCCACCTATTTTTGTTCTTGTAAATTTTGGAGTAATTTCAACATTCAAATCTTTCAATCTATAAAATAGTTTTTTTGCTCTTTCAAAATTTTCTGGTATGATCATGAGAGGAATACTAACACTTGCTTTATGTTGCATAATTTCCGCTACCTTATAGAAATGATCATCGTCTGCACTTTCATAATGCCAACTTAAAAATGCAAAAGCTCTATGAGTTCTAAATTTTTTCCAATAATTTAAAGTTCTACTAGCGTTAGTACTAAATTCAACAAATACATTATCTTCACTTATAGTATCAACAAAATCTTGAAACTTAGGCCAAAGGGTTGGTTCACCACCAAGAACTTCAACATACAAATACTTATTATTTTTTTTAATTCTTTCAATCAATTCAAAATAAGGTTTCCAATCATCTCTCCATCTATCAGATCCATCTCTATGATAATCATCACAATAACTACATCTATAATTACAAACATTATGTACAAATAAAGTAACTATACAACAATCTAAATTTTCACTTGTTATGTGCATTAAATAAACTTTCAAATTGAGGAACAACTTCTAAAACATTTTGATTTCTTATTTTATCTAAATTTATTGTTAGATGTACAAATTCTTGAAGCCACGTTCTACCAGTATAACATTGGCCATCTGTGTAACTTTCACTTAACATAAATTTTTGAACATTATTTAAATATTTTGTAAAAGTTTTTTTAACATAATCATTATGATCAGATTTATCTATCCATTTTTTGTACTTTGTGTAATGATCAACAACCTTTTCTTTTATATCTTGAGGTAATACTTTTATATTATAGTATTTTGGACTATGACACATATGAAAACTAACAATAGGTCTTACTCCACTCAATGGATTAAATTTTGTAAGTTCACTTTCTTCTAATCTCCATTTCATAAATTCAGGAAAATGAAAAACATTGAATGGTGTAATGGTGAAAGCAAACCAACATTTAAAATTTATATCATTATTGTTTTGTATTTTGTTTAAATTTTTCCAAACACGTTCCCAATTAGTTCCATACCTTTGATATTCAAAAACATTTTTACAACCATCAATACTTGCTCCTATCCTTATTTGTTTAAAATGTTTCCATAGTTCTAATATGCGAGTTGATACTGTAGTCAAATTTGAATTATATTCAATTTCAATATTTTTAGCAGAACCATTATCAATTAATAACTGCAAACTATCAATATGTTCTTCTATAATTAATGGTTCTCCACCAACAATGTAAAGTTTTTTTGCATCTTTAGTATATTCTTTAAAGTTTTTCCAAAAAACATTATCATCTTTAAACCAATCATATTGATTAGTTGTCCATTTTCCTTTTACATCTTTTATCAACTTTATTTGTTCATGTGTATCTTTGTATTCTGTTTTATTATAAATTTTTACATAGTCATCATACCATTGATCACTATCTGTTGGTCCACACATTCTACATTTTAAATTACAAAAATTACCATAGCGTATATCAAAATAATCTAAAGGATGATCATCAACATTTATTGTTCCATCTTCATCTGTTGTTTGCCACGCCTTTTCATAAGTAAGATCCCAATCCTCAGATTCCATAATTCTTCTACTTCTAATACCATTTTTTTCTTCTTGCCTACATCTTTCACATTCACTATGCCATTCACCTTTAAGCATTGTTGATCTTATTTCTTTACTTAAATCACTATTTCTGGCGTCTTTTAAATTATCAATTTTTGCATTATAAGGGGTATCATCTTCTTTACGAATGATACCTCTATTTTTTGTATAACTATTGGCGTTACAACAAATTCTAAGATCACCATTATTTCTTATGTTAATGCTATTCCAAGGTAAGGGACAAAATGTTTTACTCATTTAATAAATCTTTCATTTCAGGAAAAGTATTTGCAAAATTAGTCTTACGAACCTTATCCATTATTGTAATATATTCTTTAAATTCAATCATTCTATTTGACCAATCTTCTGATTTCATAAACGATATCAAACCTTTAAGTCTTTTTATTCCATAATTAGCATTTTTCCATTCTTCCAAAGTAATTTCATTTTTATGCCAAGAAGGAATACCCTTCTCCCAATTTTTTTCCCACCATGAATAAAAATCAACATATTTTAAATGACAATCATCTTTAAACCATTTTGGTAAAATTTTAACATTTAATTGTGGCGGATGATAAACAAAATGATAATTTACTCCCCCTGCCCCAAAAGGCCACATATTTATTTTTTTAAATCCTTCATTCAATTTCCATTCTATAAAGTCTGGTATATAATATATGTTTAATGCTTGAACTGCACACGCAAGAGTAACCTCAACATTATCATCTGTATTATCAAGTAGATGCATTTGTTTTACTTGATGATCCCATTTACTAGGATATCTTATATAATCATTCATAACACCAATAGAATCAATACTATAATGAAATCTAATCCTTCTAAATTTTTTCCACAATTCAAACAATCTATCAGGCATTTCAACACCATTACTATTGTATCTCAATTCAATCTGTTCAGAATATCCCATTTCAATTACTTTTTCAAGTAAAGTATAATGTTCCTCTATAATTGTACTTTCTCCACCAGCAAAGTATAATTGATAAATGTTAGGTATCTGACTATATAAATCATCCCAAAACTTAGGATTGTTTTTGTACCAATTATATGTTGCTCCGTGTTGATCAACTCCGCCACCGTGCCATTGTGAAGTATATTTAAGTGACTCACTTTTTACTTGTGGATAATATTCTTTCCAATCTGGTATCCACGCAGATGAGTCATGTGGACTACACATAATACATTTTAAATTACATTTAGAACCTAAACGTAAATCAATATATCTAATTTTTGGCGGAATTTCACCATCTTCTTTTGTCTCTCCTATTATGTCATCTAAAGTAAATCTTTCCAACCAATATGCAGTTTCCCATTGTCTTTTACTTCTATGTCCTGCATCTTCTTCTTTAAAACATTTCATGCAACTAGCAGGTTTTTCTCCCGCTAACATTTGTTTTCTCACATTTTTCATGTAAGAGTTATTCCAAGATTCATTTAAACCAACTACATTTAAATTAGCAGGTTTTCCATCTTCAGTTCTCAATTCTCCTAATTTTCCACCATGTTCTTTATGATCTGTCTTACCCACAGAAGACGCATTTGCAGTACAGCACACCCTCATCGCACCATCAGGTCTTGTACTAAGGTGCATCCAAGGTAATGCACAAAATGTTTTACTTGGTAAATTTATTGCCATTGTGCTTTGTACGCATCAAATCCTGTACCACATTTGTTAGCACAGACTTTTAATCTACCTTCTTTTACACTAGAACATGACCAAGAATTTTCAATCATATTAAAAAAATTTCCTTCAATTATATCTTTCAGTTCATTATATATAGCGTTGATATTATTTGGATCTTTGATCATATTCCATATTGGTGCTTCTTTTGGTTTCCAATACCATTTATATTGCTGTCCACCCAGCCAACAACAAGGGAAAACATGACCTTCAGCAGTGACAAATATTTCTGATTTTTCAATAGATTTACAATTAATATCAGTAACATCATAGTAATGATCCATACTTCCATACTTATTAACAAGATTCTTTTCTTGCTTTAATGCATTATTAATATACTCATCTTTTGGTTTTTCTAATTTTTGTGTTTCTTGTCCTTTTCTATTCATTCCTTGATGAGATTCTTTTCCTTCATGTTTAACAGTAGAAAAAAATCTTCCTGTTTTCTTTGTTCTAAAATCATCAAACCTCATCTTTTTCGCTAACTCTCTTGCTTCTTCTATCTGATGTTGATTGTGGTCAAATATGATGAATTCCCAACGTGCTCTACCACCTTTAGAAATAAATGCAGCAGAATTTTTCATACAGTTTTCCCAATTAACACCTTGTCTATATAAATGATTTGTATCACCCAAACCGTCAAAAGAAAAAGTAACATGACCTTTTCTTCCCATGATAATTGCTAACTCTTTCCACCATTCAACATCTTGTGCACCACCATTTGTATTCATTGAAAGATGCATATTATTATTCTCAATTCTAAAATATTCTAAGCCATAAATACTGTCATGTGAAATACATGGATCACCAAGATTACCACACATATACATATGATCCAATTGTTTAATAAATTCTTTTCTAAATATTATGTGATAGTCTAATGTACTTAATTCTGCACCTGTGAGATATGGATTATCTTTACCACCATTTATGTTACGATCACATTGTAGACATGCTGCTTGACATTTTTGAGTTGGTTCAATATGAACACTTTTAATATTAGAATATTTTAACATGACAAATTTTTTTTGTTTAAAATGGGGAACAAAATATTCACCAATATATGTAAATAGATTATTTAATTCACTTAAAGTAAATTACAATAATTCTTTCAATTTTCATTGTCTTACTGATGATTCAGAAGGTTTGAATAAAGATATTGAAATAAAACCAATTCCTAAAACATTTTCAGAATATCCTAGAACACAAATTTTTACTTCTGAAAAAATGTGCTATTTTAATGACTATGCATATTTATCTGGTAAAAAAGCATGGTTTGACTTAGATATACTTATACAAAAAAATATTACAAGTGAAATAGAGAAAGAACATACTAAAGTAAAATTTATATGGAATCATTGGAGAGATCCTCGTGCTTCAATTGTAAATTATGGATTTTTAACTTGTAATATTAATTCATCCTTTGTTGCTTGGCAAGATAGTATTGGATATAATTTATATGAAGATCTTATAAAAGTGAAAGAAAAGGCATTTTTTTCATATCCATCATTTGACAAATATATTTTCTACCAATGTCATAGAAAAAATCAAATAGATTTTTGGCATGATAAAATTGCATATAATTATAATATAGGTGGAATTTTTCCTAAAGACAATCAGCCAAAGAAATATAGAAAAGATTATAATTTATGTTTGTTCAATACCTCACATAAAGCATGGGCAAAAAGAGAAGAAACACAAATAGAGCTACATGAAACTAATGATTGGGCTAAAACATTATGGGAAAAATATGACAACATCTTATGAAACGTTAATGAAAAATCAAAAAGATGATTATAGATATCTTATTGATTATTCTAATAATGATGATGTAAAAAAAATATCATGGAGAATTTATGATGAAATAATGATTCATTTTGATGAAGAAATTGTTCATTTTTTATGTAGTTGGTATTGTCATTTAGAAGTTGATGATTTTGAACCATTTGGTTATGAATGTTATTATTATGATATAGATCCTCTTGTTTGTCAAGCAAATAAAAAAATAACAAAAAATGTAATCAATAAAGATATTATATTTGATGATATAAAAATTAATGAGAGTATTATTGTAAACAAATATTGTGAGGTATGTTATCCTGTTGGTAAAATCTTCAAAGGAAAATTTGCTTTGATTGGATCTGATAATCCACATTTAGCATGTATCAATCCAATAAAAAGTTGTCAACAATTAATAGATCAAAATGAATTGTCTAAAGTTTATTATAAAACAAAAATTGAAGGCAGACACAATTATTACATGGTATTAGGATGCAATCAAGTATAGAAAAATTAAAAAAACTTGAAAATAAGATTTCAAAAAGAACAAAAAAAATTAAAGAAAAATTAGCAAGTGTAAGAAAACAAAATAGTAATGATATAAGAAAAATAAATCATTTGCCATATCATAAGGTACATAATTGGATTCTTAATAATCAAATAAAAAGTATCGACAGTTATCATGATTCATTATCATATGGTCAATTATCATCAAAAATGTGGTTGATAGATCAATTACCAGAAGGGAAAGAATTATACATTGAAATAATTGGTGGTTGGTTTGGATGTCCTCTTATTGATCTTTTAAATTCAAAATTAAATATTAAAAAAATTGATTTTTATGAAATAGATGAATCTTGTAAAAAAGTTTTAGCACAATATCTTAATCATTTTAAATTCAATTTTAAGGTATCTGTGTTTGGAGATTTTTTTGAGAGAAAAGAATTAAGACGTAGAGATTTAATAATAAATACCTCATCAGAACATATGCAAGACATTACAAAAATGAAACAATATTTTAAAGGAAATCCTGCTATAGCTATTCAATCAAATGATTATTTTGAATTAGAAGAACATACTAATTGCGTAAATGATATTGAGGAATTAATTTTAAAAAATGAAATAAAAAAAGTATGGTATAAGGGAAAAAAAGAATTTGAAAAATATAATAGATACATGGTGATAGGACAATGGTATGACTAAATTTGCAGTTGCTTGTATTTGTGTAGGTGACAAATATAATATCAATGATGTCAAAAAACTTGAAAAAATGGTTTTTGATAATACATCTTTAGATATTAATTTTAGAGTATTTGATGAACCTATACTATACAAATGGTGGAACAAAGTTTTATATTTTTCTCCACTAATAGAACCATTTAAGGAAGATGTTGTCATAGCTTTTGATCTAGATATATTGATAAAGAATAATATTGATGAATTGTTTGAATGGGCTACAAATGTTAATGGCCTTGGTTTAGTTTGGGCAAAATGGAGACACTCAGGAAATATTGTTCCATATGAAGATTTAAAATATGGATTACGAAACGAAACTACTTTTGAAAATAATAGAAGAAATAGAAGACCAAGCACTCCATATAATTCATCAATCATGTGCTGGAAACCAAATACTATGAATGAAATATGGGATAGATTTAAATTTGAATATCAATCTAAATGGCCTGGTTTTGATTATTATGTATGGATGGATTATCATACATTGGACAAAATACCAAATAAATTTTATTATTCAGCTTACTTTGAAAATTATAAAGATCTAAATTATCCTATATGTTTATTCAATCAAATAAAAAATAAAAAAGAAATACCAAATTTATGTCCTTGGATAAAAAAATATGAATGAAATGTTAAAAGATTATTTTATGGATCTATCTAAAAAAAATGCTAAAAAAGCTTTAGATTATTTTATTATGGGTAAAATATATCCTTATGAAATACAATATGCAAATGAAATGACATATAGATGGATTGTAAAATATTGTTATGAAGTATGTAAAATAATAAGTGAAGAACATCCTAATAAATCATTTTTAGATTTTGGTTGTGGTATAGGTGCTATAGAATATTTTAATGATTTATTTTTTGATTGTAATATTGATAGTTGTGATTGGATTGATAGAGATCAAATCTATAATGAAATGCAATTAAAAGAACCAAAATTTAATTGTTCCGATTGGTTAAGTAATGATTTTAAAATATTTAATTGCAATATAAAATATGATGCAATTATAATTATGAGAAGTATTCTTCTCCATCAACTTCCAGAAGATAAGAATTTACCAAACACTTTTGAAAATTTTATTAGACTTTTAGAAAAAATATTACCATATCTAAATGAGAAAGGTGAAATAATTTTACTACAACCTAGAGAGAATTTTATAACAGAAATAAAAGATTTTTTGGTAAGTAATAACACTAAGTTTTTCAATAAAAAAATACCTGGTGAAGGTGATGTATATAGTTTAAAACCAAGCTCCATTGAGACTTTTATTAGTCAATTTTAAATCGTATTTCAACATTTCTTCTATTTCTGGTCTGTCAATATATAACTCATCTGTTAAAACGAATGCAACAGACATTCTATAACAATTAGTATACATAGCATGCCAACTATAACCAGTTTCTTTTGCTTCAAGATGACTATAAAATTTTAAAGACTTGACATTCCACCCTTTTGAATCATGATAATCTTCCCAATTATTTAACTTATTGTTATATAATCTGAAAATACCATCACCTTTTTCAGACCATGAAAATAAAATATTTCTCCCAGGGATATCTCCATTATGATGCCAACCAATATAACCGCCTGGCGGATATAAAGTCATTAATGCGGGCCTTCTGCACATTACTGATGCCCCCAATTTTTCAAAAATTTTAATTACATTTACTATTGAATTATTTTTATCTTCTTTTAATTTTCCATTTGTCCAATCTATAGATTTTAAATATCCTGGTTTGCCACTATGCCAAGGCCCAGAAGATTCAATTATATTAGATAATAATTCTTCTGATACAGAATATTCTGGAGCAATTTCATGAAGTCCAAAATCGGTTTTATTTACTTTGATATTTTTTATATCAGGAATGTATTTTTCTATATCTTTTAATATGTCCAAATAATATTTTGCAATGTCTTTTTCTACCATCTTGGATAACTATAAAAAATTATTTCATCTCTTGTAAATCCTTCAAGTTTTTCATCATATCCTTGAATAAAATTCCATTTAGCGTCATCATTTTTATTTGTATCAAAATACCAATTCCATTTTATATCATCTCTATACCAAGGATCATCTTTATCAAATAACATTAAGTGTAAAGGAAATTGATCCCATCCATTTACATTTTTAGGATCGTACTTATCCGTCCATCTTTCATGCCATTGATTGTTGGATTTCCATTGCCAATTATTCCACCACTCACTCATAAATGTTTTCATTCTATTATTATTATTCCAGACAAATGAGCCCCCATGTGGTCTGTATTCCTCATTAACATTCCACCATACTTTTGCAGCGTTATATGTTCTTATTTTTGTAAAAACAATGTCATTATCCATTAATGAATTAAATACATTATCAGCTTCATTAGAAAGACATATCATATCAGCATCAAGAAAACAAGTTATATCATAAGGAGTTTTAGTCAATCCCCATAATTTTGCTCTAATATCATTTGGTGCACCACCAACAACGTTATCAAATATTCGATTTCCTAAATCATTAACCCATCTATCTTCTGTGACTAATGTAATTGGATATGATGAATATTCTTTAATACTATCTGCTAAAAGTTGAGTGGCGGATAAATAAAATTTATTTTTTGATGCAACAGTTAAAAATCCTTTATTCATCCTCTTGAGGAATACTTTCTAATAATATAGCAGTAACCCACGCATTTAATTCAATCATATTTTGTGATTTTCTGATCTTTGATCTAAGAAATTTATTTTCAGAATTTTTTACTTCTTCTATTTCAAATGCTTTTAATTTTGCTTCAAATAAATCTTTTAACGCGTCTTCAGTTTTATTTTTTTGTTGTTCTTTTTTTTGATCGACTATATGTGCTTGTTTATTTTTTTCAGTAAAATAGTCTACATCGGTAGGTTTAAACTTTTCAAAAAATCTATCCCATAATCCAGTGTCTTCACTTGTATTAAGAGTATATTGACCTTCTTCATCATTTCTCAATAAAACTGTAATATTAGTTTTAATATTTTCATTTTCCCAAATACCTTCCAGTATTTCATCTTTAAACATATCACCCATAATAAAAATCCTATTTAAATGTTATCCTATTCGTCTCCAAAGATAATAAATTGTGCTTGAATGTGTTGATTGAACTGTATCACCTGCAAACTGTCCTGTATACTGGGCTGAATAATTTCTTTGAAAATTTCCAGTATACTGTTGTGAAAACAACTGACTTGCATATCCTGTGTAATATGGACTATACCTAGCTCCTCCATAATTTCCATAATGTGTTCTAAATTGACCAGAATAATTTCTTTGAAAATTTCCAGTATACTGTTGTGTAAAAAACTGACTTGAAAATCCTGTAAATTGACTAGAATACTGTTGAGAACTTACATTAGCTATCTTATCTTCAAATGACCCCATTTGTGTCCATGTTCCACCAGAAGGAGCACTTGATGAAGTTGTTAATGAATATGATCCAATAGTTCCAACAACAGTAGACCCAATTGTTCCTTGATCTGCTAAAAGAAAATTTCTCCATTCATTTACTAATGTTTCTACATCAGCGTCAGTCATTTGTCTTATATTTCCTGCTACACCACTTTCTGTCGAAGTTTTACATGGAATATACGCATTGCCAGAAGATAATGTTGAATCAGTACTTCCACTATCAGCAGTTTTTCTATAAAGATAATGAGGGGTATTAGCATCAGTATAACCTGGTGACAAACCGAATAATCTGTGAGTTTCATTAAATGAGGTAATTACAGTTCCGGTTCCTCCACCATAACCGTAACCAAGACTGTCCATAGTTCCCGCAGTAGTCCAAGTTCCACCTAAATTCGGAATGCCTGATCCAAAAAAATATGAACCAACACCAGTACTTGTTCCTGTTTGTCTCCACACCTCTGCGCAACATCTTAAAATATCTGTTTTTAATTTTGTAGAGTTCATTTCATGAATGACACCAGACCCCTCCCAATTAACTGGCCATGTCGGGGCAGATGAATTTGCACCAACTCTTTGAGTAAATGAAAAATTAGCTGTTGAAAATGCAGTTGGATTAGATCCATGATAACCAACATCATTATTTCTTATTGTATTACTACCATTACCAATACCACCTGATAAATCATGTCCTGTATTAAGATGTATATTTCCTCTAAGACTAGTACCAGCTTCTTGTGCAAATTTATCTAAAATTAAAGGAACTATTCGTCCTTTAATTTCAGCATCAGACATTTCTGCCAAATCACTTGTGTTTAAAACTCTTAATGGTCTTCCCATATTATATCCTTATTATGGTCCTAATCTTGTTCCAGATGAATCAAATACACCAAATGAAACATATGATAATAATCCATTAGCATCCGATTTTAACATTTTATTAGCACCAGCACCAGAAGTTACTTTCAATGTTGCTGATTGCATTTGGGCAGGTACAGTGACATTTTCACTATCATCCATTGTGATGGTTGTTGTACCTTCAGCATTTTTAATTACATTTCCTTTTACTATTAAATCTCCTACACCATCAGAATTGTTTGATCCTGTACCAATTGTCACATTTTGATTCGTGTCCATTGTAATGGTGTCTTCACCAGCTGAATTCAATAATTTATTTCCACCCAATTGTACGGATGTAGAAGTTAATGTTAATTTACCATCTGTAGTATTATTAATAGATTCACCATTACCAAATGTTAAAGTATTACCACCAACTGTTACATTACCAGTTGTTTTTAAATTAGCAGCATTATCACCAGATTGTCTTTGAAATAAAAATCCACCAGTTGTTTCATCATATGCCATAATGTTATTTGATGTTCCATTATTAACAAAAATACCAGAACCAGTAGCAGTAGATGTGCTTGGTGATCCAGTTTTTGATACTTCAATTAATTTATCAGCAGTAGTAACTTCAGTTGATGAAATTGTTGTGGTTGTTCCAGAAACAGTTAAGTTTCCAGAAAGTACTGTATGTGCAGCATTTATAGCAAGATGAGAAGCGCCTATAGTGTGCGTTCCTGTTGAAGTTGTAATTTGAGTTGTATTAATTGTCATTTTTTGTTGACCGTCAGTATCATTGCCTACAAAAAACTTTAACTCATCTTCATCATTGCCCCACGCTTGATGAACTGTAATTTTAGTATCACCATCTTTATCTCTTAGATCACTAAAATTTATCCACTCAGCTTGATGATATCCTTCATATTTGTTAAGAGTTGTATTATATCTTATCATACCACCTTCAAGACCAGATGCTGGCCTTTGAGCATCTGTTCCTGCAGGTATTCTTAAAAATCCAGTACCATCAAATGAAAGATCACCAGAAATAGAAGTATTACCGGTAATAGTTATATCACCATCTTCATCAGTTATTTTTGCTAATTCAAATGCTCTTGAAGTCATTGTTCCTCTATAGTTTATTCGTTATTATCTTCAATATCTCCATAATCTATAAAGTCTGCTGCTTGTTCAATTAAAGAACAAGACATACTATTAAATGGATTGTTAGACCAAATATTAACTTTTTTTAAATCTTGAATACTTAGTTTTAAATTTTCAGATTGTATTCTTTCATTATTTAAAGTATTTAGTTCATTTTGAAATTGTTGTTGAACTTCAGGAGGAATGATCCAATTATCAGAATTTTGATCATAAGATCCATATTTTTGTGCTATCTTTTGTGTTTGGATTTGTTTTTCATTGATATGATATCTTATTTCAGCAATCACAGAACTAAAACGATATTTTAAATGAAAATTTTCATTGTTTGAAACATGAACTTTTTCTGTCCAAATTTGTTCAATAAAATCAATAAAATCAGGATTAGAAAAAGAACTATAATCAAGAACTACATAATTGTCATTAATTATAGGTTTTGGTTTTTCAATTTTATTTTTTATAACTTTAGTTTTTGGTTTTCTAATTAATCCTTTAGTTTTCGCTTCAGCCATAATATCTCCATATTAATTAATCAGGAAGTTCCTCCATCAATAGTTTAAATCTTTTACCAGTATTATTATTTGTTAATGTTAAATAATCAGATTCCTCAATAACAGTCCAACTTCCTCTTTCATTTGTTAAGTTCAAGTCAGAAGTATATATGTTTGCCCATCTTGCTCCATCAGCACCTAAGTTTCTAGTACCATTACCATCAGGAACAAAATGTGAAGCAACTTGTCCATTAAATGTCATATTACCAGTAAATGTTGATGTACTAGAAAATGTTGCTGCATCATCAGCTTCAAGTCCACCAACGTGTAATTTTTGATTATCTGTTATTGTCATATTACCAGCGGCAGTTCCATCATCACCTGCTGTACACATGACAAATTCATCTGCTGACTCATCCCATATAATAGCAACGTTAGCTTGAGATGATCCTCTTACCATCAATAATCCAGTATCGTGAGTACTATTAGATGGAACAGAACTATAATTATTAAGTACAATTAATGGATCAGTAACAGTCATAGTTGAAGAATCAACTGTTGTTGTAGTTCCTGTTACTTGTAAATTACCAGCAACTATCATATTTTTAGATGGTGTGATTGTCAAATCTCCATCTGCCGCAACTGCAAAAGTAGTATTTGCTGCAAAACTATGACTTAATTTTAATTGATTTGTTTCTGCTTTATGAACATGAAGTCCTGCTTGGGGAATTTTAATTCCTACACCAACTCTATTATTTGTAGTATCTACTGCTAATGCGGCATTTGCTGCAGTGGTCACATCAACATTAATATATGTATTTGCTTGAACAGATATGGAACCTGCTGTATTTGCCCAATTACTTTTTGTGTAAATGTCAGTATTTTCAAATGCGGTAAATGCTAATGTTTCTACAATTGTTCCGGTAGATTGTGCTGGAATTGTAAATGAGGTTCCATTTGTTGCTGTAACACTATTTTGATCTATTTTTGTACCGCCAGAATAAACTTCTAATAATCCAACTGTATATCCATTTGATGTTGTAAATGATGTTTGTCCATCAGTTGCAACAAATCTTTCTCTTGTAAATGCCGCTTTTGATACATCTGTTACTGAAATAGAATCAACATCAACAATATCACCAGTATTAACTGCGGTTCCTAAAACTATTGCAGTACCACTTGTTGAAGTATAGTCACTATTGTCTAACTTAATACCATTTAAAAATACTTGAACAAAATCTGGATTATAAGTTGCTGTTATGCTAGTTGTTGATCCAGAAACAACGTGTCTTGTTCTATATGTTGCAGCAGATGATTGTATATTATACCATTGCGTTCCTGCTGCTGAATAATATTCTATTGCTCCTTTACCACCATCCTTTTCAGTATTAAATCTTATCATACCTGCAGCAAGATCTGTGGTAGGTCTTTGAGCAGTTGTTCCTGTTGGAAGTGTTAATGAACTTGTTGCATCTCTACCAACAAATGTATGAGCAAAAACATTGTTTGCATAAATTTCTTTAACTCTTTTAGCATTAGTTCCAATATCAAAAGTATTATTTTCTGCAGGAACAAAATTTCTATTTGCAGCATTATTTCCTATTGTCCAACAAGCAGTTCCTTCTGTTTGAAAAGTAATTGTATCTTCATCAGATCCAGAAGAAGTTTCTAATGTAATTTTTGTATCTTGATCAGCATCAACTGCTCCACCCAAACCTACATAAGTGTTTGCTGTATGATTATAACCTTCATATCTTGAAAGTTGATGATTATATCTTATTGAACCCCTAAGACTAGAGTTTCCAGGCCCATGATCAGCACCAGAACTTAAAGAAGTAATTGTTGGTGCTTCCGCAGTTGTACCAGAAGGTATAATTAAACTTGAAGTATTATTTGCTCCAACTGTCTGCCAAAATCTACCATACTTCCATCTTTTATTACCATACTCTCCATCACCAATAGAATGTGAGGCATTGGCAGTTGCTCCTTCAGGGGCAACATCACTATTAACATCAGCACCTAAAACTACAGTATCATCTTCATCACCAGTGCTTCCCAATTGTATATTTCCTTTTGCATTAACTTCACCAGTTACAAAAACAGAACCACCAACATTTAATCCTTTTGTTACAGATAAACCACCTGTCAATTGTACTTGTCCAGTACCGAGATCGTATTGTGTAACATCTGCCGCTGGTTGGCCTGATACCCCAACAGATAATGCAGCAGAAGACGCATGAGTATGATTAAATGAAACTTGCCCATTTGCAACAAGGGCATCAACCCTAATTCCACCATGTCCAGTATTGTCTCGTCTAACCAATGCATTAGATAAACCGGCGTCTGTTGATGTATTTACGTCTTGAATTATTTGATTTGTTCTTACTCTCCAAGTGTCAAATGAGTCAGTAAGTGCTACGTTCGCGAATGTTGGCATATCTTAACCTATTTTTCTAAAAATAATTGTTTAAGTTCTTTCATTTCTTCTTTGATATCAGAAATTTCTTTTCTCAAAGTATTTATCTCATCTTGTTTATATTGAAAATTTTTAATCATTTTTCTATGACTTTTTAAAGATTCTATATCAGTCCTCAATATTGCATTTGTATTTAAATCTTTGACAAATCCTGGTGCATCAGTTTTAACATATGACATATTATGAATCCAATGCTATTACTCTAAGATCTTTTACTTGTGGAACATTTGAACCGTCAGATGAAGAAAGAACAATTTTAATTGCAAATGTTTTAAAATCTTTAAATGTTGTTGTTCCAACTGAATATTCTGCTGTTTCATTAGGAGTTTTATAAACATAGGTTATAAAATCTGATTCATTTGCAGAAAACATATTACCATCAGTTTCTTGTGAAAATTTCTTCCAAGATTTATTATCAAATATTTCACTATCATTTCCACTAAG
>MDSY01084899.1_pt1 | contig 21362 bp, 25 predicted proteins | sample 811131 | NCBI WGS metagenome assembly MDSY01 (sample SAMN05326643, study PRJNA326480) | marine metagenome | isolation source: seawater | place: Atlantic Ocean: South West | collected 2010 | reverse complement strand
GTTACAAGCTGAATGAGCATTTTAGATTGTGGGCCTTGTTCCATAAATTTAGTCCTTAAGGTTTTTATTTTTTAAGAAATAGGCAATGCTCAGCCCAGAAATAATGTGCCAAATGCTCCACCAACCTGCGACAATCGCCATCCCTCCCATTCCATCAAAGAAAGCGAAAATCAAACCGAGGCCTAGTCCAGAGTTTTGAATCCCTGTTTCGATAGCCAAGGTTTTTTGGTCAGCAGAAGGGAGCCTGAATATTCTTGCCAATGAAAAACCAGTAAGAATCCCAAGAGCGTTGTGCGCTAAAACAATAAATAAGATGAGGTGAATATAATTGACGAATAAATCTGTGTTGGCCCCAAAGGCAAAAACAACAATTCCTCCAAAAATAAAAATAGAACCATAATGCGTAATTGGCAATAAGAAGTCGGCTATTTTGGGTTTAAATGCCCGTAGCAGCATACCGAGTGCAAGCGGAATCAATAGAATCATCCCCACAATTTTGAGCATTGCAAAGAAATCTAGGCTGACATCATTGAGAATCTCGGATGTAGGTGCATACATCCCTCCCCAAAATGAAATATTAAATGGTGTCATGAATACTGCCGCAACACTAGCGATGGCAGTCATGCATACCGAAAGTGCAGTATTTCCATTAGCCAAAGAAGTCATAAAATTCGAAATATTACCTCCTGGGCATGCGGCAACGATCATCATGCCCATTGCCACACTGGGCATCGGATTTAAAATCAAGACCAATAAGAAGGTTAAAAAAGGAAGCGCAACAAATTGGGATAGAAAACCAATTAGAACTGATTTCGGTGCAGAAAAAACAAGGATAAAGTCTTTTATCCGCAGCTTAAGCGCAACACCAAGCATAATAAATCCCAGACTAATATTCATGAATAGAATATTGTCATCGTTCATTTTAAGTACCGCGTTGTCAAGGTCGCTATCTTCACCACAAGCACTTAGCATAAACAGTGCAGAAAACAAAAACAATAACGTTCTTGTGCGCTTAAAGAATTGGTTTTTAGTTTTTAACTCAAACATACTTTTCTAAAGGACACTAAAATATTTGACTTACACAATTCTACGTTGCGACCAAGGGAATATAAAAAAGGATATTTTACCAGTTGTATTTTGTCCTTAAACGGTTTACAAAACCGTCCAGTTTTCGTCGAATAAGCCTCTCTGCGAATCCAGTTTTCTGGACAAATTTGACAAGCAGCGGAGAAAAAGCATAATAGTTTGCAATAAAAACCCTTCCTAAAAATGATTGCTTTAATTTTTCATCGCGAAATCTTCTTAACACAAGTACTTCTGACGCTTCATAAGAACCATATGCCATGGTTGCGATATAACATCCGGAACCATTAAATAAGGCTTGAAAAGCTAAAAATATAAGTAAGATCCCAGCAGCAATCGAGCCTAGTACAACACCAAGAACGATCAATATAGTTTTTCCGGCAGATTGTGCTGAATCCTGCTTTTCAGCTTCTCGCTCAGGACTGGAATACATCACAACATTCTCAATATCAGATGCTTGAAATTCAACCGGAGTGTTTGTATTTAAATTTAAAATTTTTACAAAAACATGAACCTCTTTATTCCTTGCGTACTCTGAAGGGCTCAATTTTTCAGGTAACTCAATAGGTACAGGTGTTTCTAAAACTGTACTTATAGAGCTACTATCAATAGAAATTGAATCTACCTTGTGAGACCGACCATAACCATCGTGAAGATAAAAGTCCCAAGCATCAGAATTTACAGAAAGTTCTGTTTCACCGAACAATATCGAGGGCGGATGATAAGTGGATTTATAATTATAAACAGAACATGCGCCTAGAATTAATAAAAGGAAAAAGAATAGGTATATATTTCTCATAATTTGAATTTAACAAGTCTTTTTCAAGTATGCCAAATATTTAAAAAAACATATTTTTAAAAAGGATTTAAAAATTTGCATTTAGATCCATAAACATGACCTAACAAAAGAGACCAATAAAACCTTTTTAACAAGCATTGCGTCTAGATTTTATTCGTATCAATTAATAAACTAAATTTGAGTCATGCTTCCAGAAAAATTCAAAGCGATTACAGACCCATTTAATGCTATCGATTTAGCAGAAATGGACTCCGTAGCCCTTATGAATCGGATAGACACGAAATATGCGATTCATGAAGACACCTTTCTCGAAATACTACCGACGCTGAGCGCATATTACGATATTTTAGAAGTAGGAGGATTAAAGTATTCAGCCTACGAAAGTCTATATTTTGATAGCCCGAGTTTTGAGTTTTTTTCCGACCATCACAAGAAGAAAAATGACAGGTTAAAAATTCGTATTCGTAAATACGTGAACAACAACCTATCCTTTCTTGAGGTCAAACGAAAGAGAAAAGGGCGAACCGAAAAAACAAGGTTGAAAACCGAGCAATGGGGTACTGATTTCAGTAAAGAAGAAATTGGCTTTCTAGAGAACTCCTATCAAGATGCCAAGAGCTTGCATTCAACAATTTCGAATAGCTTTAGTAGAATTACTTTGGTTCATAAGGAAAAAACAGAAAGACTTACTTTTGATTTGAATATCGAATTCCAAGACAGTTCCGAAACAAAATCTTTGACTAACTTGGTCATTTGTGAACTAAAACAAGGGGCTACGAACCGTTCAAGTGTTTTTTACCAGATGACCAAAAAGCTACTTATTCGTCCATTAAGAGTAAGCAAATATTGCGTTGGAATGATGAATTTTTATTCAACGTTAGAATTGAAACAGAACAGATTTAAAAAGAAAACACTATCCTTAAATAAAATCATATGCTAACCAATTTATTTTTAGCGAAAGAAAAAGCAACGACTGCCATTGGACTACAATGGTTTGATGAAGACTTTTATCTCTTACTTATTCGACTTTGTGTAAACGTCGTATTTATTACGATTCTAATTAGATTCCTTTATTACGCAAAAACCAAGCGAAAAGACTACTTATTTACCTATTACCTCATCGGTACAATTACCTTTTTTCTTTGTTTTGGATTAAAGAAACTAGATATTGATACAGGTATGGGACTTGGGCTATTTGCCATATTTGGCATTATACGCTACAGAACAGATGCGATTGAAATCAAAGAGATGACCTATCTCTTCTTAATCATTGGATTGAGTGTAGTCAACGCGCTAGCCTCAAACCAACTCAGCATTGCAGAAATGGCACTAATCAATGTCTTTATGGTCGTGCTGACTTATGTTTTGGAGTTCCTGTGGCTAATGAAGCATGAAACAAGAAAAACAATTAATTATGAGCGCATAGATCTAATTACACCGGATAAAGCATCCGAAATGAAAACCGATATTGAGGGCAGAACTGGTTTATCTATCAATCGTTTTGAAATTGGAAAGATTGATTTTCTGAATGATACAGCCCAGGTTAGAATTTTTTACTACGCTGAAGAACAAGAATTTTCAGATTACCACGTTGATTAAATAATCAACCCTTTTATGCGGTATTTTTTACTTCCCATTTCGTGGATTTATGTTTCGGTAATTATCGTCAGAAATCTTTTCTTCGATTTTAAGGTTTTTCCTTCAAAAAACATTGACAACAGCATTGGCATTGGAAACCTATCAATGGGAGGTACAGGAAAAAGCCCGTTGTCAGTTTATGTGACAGAATTGATTTTAAAAAGCCAAGGTACTCCAGCTCTGCTTAGCCGAGGATACGGTAGAAAAACAAAAGGATTTATAGAGGTGAATGAAAATAGCTTAAGCCAAGACGTTGGAGATGAGCCACTAATGTTCAAACAACGTTTTAAAGACAAGGCAGGTGTTTACGTTTGTGAGGACCGTAATTTAGGTAGCAGTAAGATTAGAGAAATAAGTCCCCAAAGCACAATCATCTTTGATGATGCTTTTCAGCACCGAAAAATTAAACCATCCCTAAGCATCTTAACAACACCATTTGGCGATCCTTTTTTCAAGGACCATATTTTGCCAGTGGGACGTCTTCGAGAACCAGCTCGAAATGCCAACAGAGCTGATTATATTCTGGTTACAAAATGTCCAAATACATTAACAGAAACGGACTATGACAGCATTAAACAAAAGCTCTCAAAATTTTCTAAACCTGTGTTTTTTAGCCATATAGAATATGGTGAAATGACGCCAATTAGACAAGATATTCAAAGTATTAAAAAGATTTTGTTGGTCACTGGAATCGCAGACCCAAGCCCTCTCATTGAATATTTGAGTGGTAAATATGAAATTGAGTCGATTTCTTTTCCTGATCACCATGCCTTTACTCAGAAAGACATTCAGAAAATCCATGAAAAATTTGGTACCTTTGACTCTACGGAATCGATTATTCTGACTACTGAAAAAGACAAGGTGCGGCTATCTAAATTTGATGCATTGATATCAAATCACGGCGCCCCATGGTACTATCAACCAATGGGCATACGCATAAAAGATGAAGATCAGTTTGAATCGTTAATTAAAGAACATGTTAGAAAAGTTTAAAGTAGCGGCAAGCTACATTCAAGGAAGAACTGACCTAAAACCTTCGGTCGGAATCATTTTAGGTACTGGACTAGGTGGTCTAGTCAATGAAATTGAGATCGTACATGAAATAGCGTACGAAGATATTCCTCACTTTCCGGTTTCAACAGTTAAAGGACATTCAGGGAAATTAATTTTCGGCAAACTAGGTGGGAAATCCGTTGTGGCCATGCAAGGAAGATTCCACTACTACGAAGGTTACAACTTGCAAGAAGTTACATTTCCAGTTCGTGTGATGAAGTTCTTAGGAATAGAAAAGTTATTTGTGAGCAATGCCTCAGGAGGGGTCAATGAAGCTTTTGAAATTGGAGAAATAATGATTCTAAATGACCATATTGATCTTTTTCCGGGCAATCCATTAATTGGAAAAAATTACGATGAATTAGGCCCTCGTTTCCCTGACATGAGTGAGCCATACAGTCATGATCTCATCTCTAAGGCTATAGAAATTGCATCAAAACACAATATTAAGGTCGCTCAAGGAATTTATGCGGGGCTCACGGGACCAACCCTTGAAACGCCTGCTGAATACCAATACGTTCATTCCATTGGAGCTGATGCCGTTGGAATGTCAACCGTTCCAGAGGTTATCGTTGCCAGACATATGGATATCCCTTGTTTTGCAATTTCAATTATAACGGACTTAGGTGTCCCCGGTAAAATTCAAAAGGTAACACACCAAGAAGTTATTGAAGTTGCTGCAAAACAAGAACCGAAGATGACCCTAATTATGAAAGAATTGATTTCAAGTATTTAAGATGACGCAAGAGCAAAGAAATAAATACGAAGTAGTCATTGGACTCGAGGTCCACGCGCAGTTGCTTACAAATACTAAGGCATATTCCTCAGATATAAATGCCTTCGGTGCTTCTCCGAACACACAGACAAGCCCAATCACCTTGGGGCATCCTGGTACACTTCCAGTGATGAACAAAAAATCTATTGAATTTGCAATCAAATTGGGAATAGCCCTAAATTGTGATATTGCCGACCACCAATACTTTGCGCGTAAAAACTATTTCTATCCGGATTTACCTAAAGGATATCAGATCACACAGGACAAAACACCAATCTGTACAGGGGGATTTGTAGACCTAAAGCAAGAGGGAGCAGCTGCAAAAAGAATCGGGATTACGAGAATCCATATGGAAGAAGATGCGGGAAAAAGCATCCATGATGTTGATGTCTATGACACTTTGGTCGATTTAAATCGGGCAGGAACTCCCTTACTTGAAATTGTAACTGAACCAGATATGCGGAGCTCGAAAGAGGCCTATCAATATTTAACCGAAATCAGAAAGCTCGTAAGGTATCTCGAAATTTGTGACGGGAATATGGAAGAGGGATCTTTGCGCTGTGACGCAAATGTTTCTGTTCGGTTGAATGGTGAAGCTGAACTTGGAACGAAGGTCGAGGTCAAGAACATGAATTCAATCCGAAATGTTCAAAAAGCAATTGAATTTGAGATATCACGACAAATTGATGTACTTGAATCAGGAGGAACCTTATCACAAGAAACCCGTGGGTTTGACGCATTAAATAGCAGCACGATTGCCATGCGGTCCAAGGAGGCTGCAAATGATTACCGCTATTTTCCTGAGCCAGACTTACAACCATTATTTGTTGACGAGAATCAAATTCAATTAGTCAAGGCAGAGATGCCTCCTCTACCCGACTATCTCTACAATAAATATGTTTCTGAGTTGAATCTTTCTGATTACGATGCACTAAACCTCACCGAATCAAAAGAAATCGCATTATATTTTGAGCAGCTCATTCAGTTTACAAAAAACTATAAAGCAGCAGCAAACTGGATTATGGGCTCCGTTAAGTCGTATTTAAATGAAAACGGCGTTGAGATTCATGACTTTCCAATCAAAGCAGAAGCTTTGTCTGGGCTCATTGCACTGATTGATGAAGGCCATGTATCTAGTACCATTGCTTCTCAAAAAATATTTCCTGAAATGCTTCATTCAATTGAAAGTGCTAAGCAGATTGCAGAAAGAATGAACTTGTTACAAGTTTCAGATGAAGATGAATTAGTAGGTTTTATAGAAACGGTTATTGCGGGTAATCCATCTGAGTCCGAAAGATTTAAAAATGGAGAGCAGCAACTGATCGGGTTTTTCATGGGGCAACTCATGCGAGTCTCGAAAGGAAAGGCAGATCCTAAAATTGCCAATTCACTTCTTAGAAAAAAATTAAATGAAGCATAAATCAGCATGCTTATTACTGATTACTCTGACTGTATTGCTTTCATGCGCTCAAGAATATGATGAGCCAAACTTCGAAATTCAAGCCGAAAACACAAGCAATTCAGGAACAGAAAACAATGTTTCAATTTCAGGACAATTAAGGGGTGCGTCAGCTATAAGCGTGACACTCGAAGCCCCTTTGATACAATCGAAAGGAAAGAATATTGAACTCGCTACTACAACCCTTGATTCTGAGGGACACTTTACACTAAATGCATCAATCCCAGGACTAGGATACTATATGCTGAAGACATACGGAGATAAAGTAGACTCTATAGAATTTACCCTATCGCCACGAGACAATATAAAACTAGATGCTCAAAAAGATTCCATCCATGAATCCATTAAAGTTTCTGGTGTTTCTTGGTCCAAAGACTTAGAAGCATACCAAACAATTAGAGCCAAACAAAACCCGATTGAGCTTTCTAACTTCGCCGCAGAAAGAATGAAAGCAATTCCCTCAAGTGCATTCAATATTGTATTATCAAACCATATTATGCAATCGCAGGACCAATGGAATGAGGAAAGGATTCAAATTTTTGGCAGTGTAGCTGAAGCTTTCTATAAACTGGACCCAAAATCGGAAGCCACCCAAAATTTTGTCAAGAACTTCGAGCTGATGCAAACGTATATGCTTAATAATGGCTTTTATGAAGCTCCTGATTTTGAATCTTCAACAATAGATGGGGGAACAATAAGTTTATCCGATCTGAGAGGAAAATATGTCCTCATAGATTTTTGGGCTTCTTGGTGCGGTCCTTGCCGGAAGGAAAATCCAAAAATAGTAGCGCTGTACAACAAGTATAAAAAGAAAAACTTTACAATTCTATCCGTTTCATTGGATGAAGACATGACCAAGTGGAAAGCTGCTATTGAAAAAGATGGCTTGTATTGGCCCTATCATGTAAGTGACCTCAAAGGCTGGGAATCAGCTGTTGTTCCATTGTATCGTATTGATGGGATTCCTTTTACGGTATTGGTGAACCCAAAAGGTCGAATCATTGGCGTAAACCTAAGGGGTCCAAACTTAGAGAAACGAATGCAAAATATTTTTAACTTTTAATCATGAAATTTAAACTCCTTTTTATTGGTCTTATCATTACCCAAATGGGTATTGGACAGACGGCTGATGTAAAACTATCCGGTTCTATTTTTAGTGCACCAACAGACACCTTATTTGTCTCTCAAATGTATGATAACAATAGAGTAAAAGATTTTGATACAATCATAACTGATAAAGAAGGTAAATTCAGTGCTGAACTGACCCTTCCGCGTGAGGACTACTATCTACTAAGAGTTGGGAATGCCAATGTTCATTTGGTTTGCAGAAATCTTTCAGATATAAAAATATATGGCGACGGCAAGAAACTAAATGACTTTTGTAACATCTTAAACTCGGATGAATCCGCTTCCATGAATACGTTTGTTAAGGAAGTGGAACGATTTCAGCTAAAAAACGATTCGGCTATTGCTGCAGTCAAAAAAGACCCTAGTCAGTCTGAGGCAATAAACCAATACATGCAAAAAGAATACTATTCCTTTCAAAATAAGCTTAAGGTATTTATAGGGACCAATACAAACTCTGCGGCCCTTGTGATTGCGCTCAGTGCGATTAACGTCAACCAAGACCCCAAAACCTATGAGTCTGTTATTGAGCAGCTCACAAAATCATTTCCAAAAAGCTTGACCGTTCAAAAATATGCCGAGAACTTTCAGAAAATAATGGCTGAAAAGGAAAAAGACAAGCCGCTCGCCATAGGTAAAATCGCACCAGATTTTGAAGAATTGATGACGGATCGAAAGACAAATTTAAAGCTCTCTGATTTAAGAGGAAAAGTCGTACTTATAGACTTTTGGGCCTCTTGGTGTGGCCCGTGCCGACGAGAAAACCCAAATGTTGTAAAAACATACAATCGATACAAGGATAAAGGATTTACAATTATGAGTGTCTCTTTGGACAAAGACCTTACAAAATGGAAAGCGGCTATTGAGGCAGATCAATTGTCTTGGCCAAACCATGTTAGTGACCTAGGCGGCTGGCAGAGTAAAGTCTCTCGTTTATATGAGGTCGGAAGCGTTCCATTTACCGTTCTCATCGACCAAGAAGGGAAAATTATTAATACCAACCTCCGAGGTTCGGCTCTGGAGTCAGAATTGGAAAAACTATTTAAGTAATTGGAGCAGCTCAATCTAAATACTGGTCAAAAAATATACTTTGCTTCAGATTTTCATCTAGGGGCACCCACATTGGAATTAAGCAAACAGAGAGAGCTAAAAATCATTCAGTGGCTTAATCATATTGAAAAGGACGCCCAAGCCATTTTTCTCGTTGGAGATATTTTTGATTTCTGGTTTGAGTACAAACAAGTAGTGCCCAAAGGGTTTGTGCGGCTGCAAGGAAAAATTGCAGCACTTGCAGATCGCGGTGTGAAAATTTACTTCTTCTTAGGAAACCATGATATGTGGATGAAAAAATACTTTACGGAAGAGCTTGGTGTTGAAATGATTTCAGATGAATTGGAAATTAAAGTTAATGACAGTAGATTTTTCATTGCCCATGGTGATGGTTTAGGTCCGGGAGATTATGGCTATAAATTTATCAAAAAGGTTTTTAGAAATAAATTTTGTCAATTTCTTTTCTCTTGTCTGCACCCTAGTATCGGGCTATCAATGGCGCAATACTTTTCAAATAAAAGCAGAATCCATACCGGAACAAAAGACATCAATTATACGAAGAAAGAAGATGAGTGGCTCTATCAGTATAGCAAATCAAAGCGTGCAACGTCTCCTGTAGATTATTTTATTTTTGGACACCGTCATCTACCAATGGACATTGCAGTTTCAGAATCTAGATACCTCAATCTTGGAGAGTGGATGAATTTCTCTACTTATGGTGAATTTGACGGCTCAACAATGTCACTTAAAGTTTGGGGCGTAGATGGTGAAAAAGATTTTGAAGGAATCAAAGAATGAAACGCCATAAAATCGAAAACTTAGCCGCACTTGAGACATTTGTTGCGGAGCATAAAGAGCAATTCGATACTCCAAACTGTTTTGCTTTCAAAGGGGAAATGGGATCTGGGAAAACAACTTTAATACAACTTCTTTTAAAAGCATTAGGAGTGAAAGACCTTCAAGGATCTCCTACCTATGCGATTGTAAATCAATACTATAATGAAATCAGTCGCAAAGAATACTTTCACCTCGATTGTTACCGCATAAAGAATGATTTTGAGGCGTTTGATCTTGGTTTGGAAGAATTATTCCACGAAAAAAAAACTATCTTTATAGAGTGGCCTGAAAAAGTCATGCAGTTTCTTCCAAAAGAAACAGTTTGGATAACGATCCATCATGAATCAGATGATATAAGAACCATTGACATAGCATATGAATACTGATCCCGAATTACTAAAAAAACTTATTCAAAAAGGAAACCTTCTTCCACAAGAGGAAATGCTTGAGGTCGCGCGTAAAAAAGGCAGCCTCAACATAGGTATTCCAAAAGAAACCTCTTTCCAAGAAAGACGCGTTGCTTTAGTTCCTGAAACTGTTTCGCTGCTTGTTGCCAATGGACATCATGTCAAAATAGAAACAAAAGCAGGAATTGGTGCTAATTTTAGTGACCGAGAATATAGTGAGGCTGGAGCTGAAATATGCCAAGGCCCCTCAGAAATATATGAATGCAATATCGTTTTCAAAGTAACACCTCCTTCAGATGAAGAAGTGGACCTAATGCCTGGGAATCAGACCTTGATTTCTGCACTTCAAATTTCTATTCAACCCAAAGAAGTACTTACCAAATTGATTAGAAAAAAAATCACTGCAATAGCATGGGATTATATTAGAGACGAGGACGGTGTTTTTTCCTTGGTTCGAACAGTCGGTGAGATTGCTGGAAATACCAGTATCCTAATTGCCGGAGAATTGATCTCTTCTTTTGCATCAGGTAAAGGGATGATGCTTGGTGGTATTGCTGGAGTGCAACCCACTGAAGTTGTAATTATTGGCGCAGGGACTGTAGGCGAATTTGCGACTAGAGCAGCCCTAGGCCTTGGTGCTTCTGTTAAGGTTTTTGACAACAGACTTTCAAAGCTAAGGCGCCTACAAAATGATATTGGAAAGAGAGTATATACATCTATTATCCAACCAAAAGTTTTAGCCAAAGCCATCAAGCGAGCAGATATTGTAATTGGTGCCTTGCGTTCCAATGTAGGAAAAACCCCTTGTGTAGTAACAGAGATGATGATCCAGGACATGAAGTCAGGCTCCGTAATTGTAGATGTAAGCATTGATCAAGGGGGGTGCTTCGAAACCTCAAGAATAACTAACCACGACGACCCAACCTTCATTAAGCATGGCGTAACGCATTACTGTGTACCCAATATTGCCTCTAGAGTATCGAGAACGGCGTCTTTTGCGATCTCTAACATTTTTTCACCACTGCTTCTAGAAATGGGCGATTGTGGAGGAGTTGTTGAGCTTATTCGATCAAACCAAGGATTTAGAAATGGGGTATATATCTACAAAGGAATTCTAACAAATGAAGTCCTTGGTAAAGTATTTGACCTCAATTATAAACACATCAATCTCATTCTTCCAGGTATTTAATGTCTCCTATTGTCCCGCTTAATCTGCCTAAAACGGAATTAAACATCTCGCGATGTGATGGGCAGCTATTTGTTCGCTGTTTGGTCCGTAAAAAGAATATTGTTTTGACACCTGAAGAATGGGTTAGACAGCATTTTATCGGCTACTTTTTGAAAGAACTAGCCTATCCTAAAGGACTATTAACGGTAGAAAAAAAAATTCAATACGGAGCATTGGAAAAAAGATGGGATTTAGCCACCTTCATGCCAAATCAGGAGTGCTTTTTGCTTCTCGAATGCAAAGCTCCAAGCATTCCCATCACCAAAGCAGTTTTTGAACAATCTTTAGCCTATTACAGAGGGCTACAATCAAGATTTTTAGTCTTGAGTAATGGAATTGAGCATGTGATTTTTAAAAAAGAAGAACAAGGTTTAATCTCGGTAAATGAATTTCCCGATTACCCTAGTTTTGCATAGAAGAATAATCTCCTGATTTCATTTTATGGTATTCTCGTACGAGAAATGCAAGCTGGATACGCATTGCATCTAATGCTTCCTCTGTCTCTTGAGTTATTTCTTTCTTTCTGAGGCGAAATTGAAGTTTCATGTGCATGGCATGAATCAAAATCTCTACATCATGTTGGTTTTTCATAGAGGCCTTTTCACGAAACTCCCCAATAAATGAGCTTGAATTCGTACAAAGCTGTTTGTATTTACTTTCGCCCTGAATGGCAAATAAGGTATTATGCAAAAATAGCAGTTCCTTCATCACCTCCATAACTCGATCTAGATGTCCCTTCTTTTCAAGACTAGAACGTTTCATCTCCCTTATAATATCTTCGTACCAGCTTCTATATTGTGCTTCAAATGAAGTGTCTGGAAGATTTGGTTTTACTACGGATTCCATGATTTGTTCTATGTCAAAATTTAAAGACCGAACTATGTCTTCAATTTGAAAAAGATACAAAACATACTCAGCGATGTTCTCTTCTTGTTTTTTCTGGGAAACCAACATAATTATAGCTCTTCTTCAATTCGTTGCTGCTCATCATTAAGAAAATCAATGAAAGCACGCGTAACATCCATACTTGGGTTTACATAATTAATTTGTCCTCCATCAGCATACCCCATCAAAAGATCAATTCCATTGGCCTCACTGAATTTTTTCCCAAAAGAAATTACCTTACTGTTAATGTCAGTGAGCTTTCTCATTACCTCAGCTTCTAACTGGGCTCCTTCTCTCTGTTGATATTGCATTAACTCAGCTTCCATACGTTGTGCTTTTACCTGAATTTTCATGATTTCATTTTCAGATAAAAGTCCTTGCTGCGCCTCTGCACCTTTTTTCGAGACAAAATTCTCAAGAGTGGTTGTCTTACGCTGCAATTCAGTTTGAAATGCCAAATTTTTTCTACTCACATCCTCGTCAATATTTTTGTAGTAAGTAAATCCTTCTTTTAAACTATCGTTAAAATAGAACGCAATTACCAAGCCACTCGTGTCCTTTTCAATTGTATTAACAGATGGTGAAACCACAGCCTCGTTCTGTATTTCTGAATCGTTCGAACATGATGCCAAAATCAGGCCCAAGGAAATAATGTATAAATTAATCTTCATTTTTAATGGATTTAAAAGAGGTTGTAAAATCTTCTCTCATTGAAATAAAACGTTGGAGACAAGTTCGTAAAAAGTCCGTAGAACTAACTAGGTTTTCTAAATCGCGTATACCGTCTATCTCGGATTCTGGAAGCTTAAAAGATTGCTCGTAATTATCTAAAGCTATCTTTAGAATAAGCTTTTGATTGTATTGATGTAACTCAATCAAATATCTATCGTGAGGGATTCTTTTTAAAAGTCTCATAATCGCTGCAAATGTACGGATAATATAAAGCCATGAGCTATTTGAATATAAATTATGGTGACTCAAAAAAGATGCTAAATCGAACCCATTGAAAAAAACAAACCCCATTGAGATAAAAGTTTTAAAATAAAAAAACACTTGGAAAATTAAGAGCTATTGAATCCAATGGATAAATAATTAATTACGTATTTGTTGGATAGTATTAGCGATCAGGGCTTTTAAATCAAAGAAAAACACGTATATTGAAAGAACTAAATCACTTTTTGAATTTCTTAGGGCACTAAAAATTAAGTATTTGTCAAAAATAATTTTGAAATATTTCAAATATTTATTCTAATTTCGAACTCTAATTAAGTTGAAAAAGCCAGAATTGATTAATTTTTTATGACCAGTATTTTTGTTGCCAAGTTAGATTTTGGTGTATCTAAAGAACAGCTAGTTGAGCTGTTTACTCAATATGGTGCGGTAAGTAAAGCGCACCTTCCCACAGATAAAGACACGGGTAAACCGAGAGGTTTTGCTTTTGTTGAAATGTCGAATGACGAAGAAGCTAGTAAGGCAATTGATGCCTTGGATGGTTTTGAAATTAACAGAAGAAGAATCGCTGTTAAGGTTGCGGAAAATAGAAATGATCGATCAAAACCAGGAGGAAGTCCCAATAGAGACACTAGGTCTTCTAGTTCAAGCTCAGCTCCAAGAAAAAGCTTCAACACGGATTCGACACAGTCGTCTACCTCGTCAGAAGAATCAAAAAGTGATCCAAGAAAAAAATCATTTAAAGGTAAAACCACAAAAAGTTTTGACTCCGATCAAGGCGGAGGTGGAGGTAAAAAAGCCAAAAAAATGACTGCCCACAAGAAAAGCGGTAAGAACTTTAATTACTTCGAAGATGATGAGCCATTAGAGGGAGGTTTATTCTCTTTTGATTCAGACGAAGATTGATTCTTCAAAACCATTCGACCTATATTCTGTCTTAGGTTTGTTTACTTTTGCAAGGACTTATGGAACAAAACTACGCTTCGCATTTAACCCATCCTGTTTTTAAGGTTATTTCCAAAGAGCTTGAGAACTCTGACGAAAAGGCATTTGTAATTGGCGGTTTTGTCCGTGACCTAATATTGGGTAACACGTCAAAAGATATAGATATTGTTGTCCAAGGCGACGGTACGCTTTTTGCAGAAAAGATTGCCAAAACCTTAAGAGTCAAGAAGGTTTCAGTTTTCAAAAATTACGGTACTGCGCATTTTAGATACAAAGATATAGACGTCGAGTTTGTGGGCGCAAGAAAGGAGTCTTACTCGGAAGAATCTAGAAATCCAGAGGTTGCCCCAGGAACACTTGAAGAAGATCAATTTAGACGAGACTTTACCATTAATGCATTGGCCATCGATCTTCATCCCGAAAAATTCGGTTTACTAATAGATCCTTTTAACGGAATAGCTGACCTTGAAGAAGGGCTTATCAGAACTCCTTTGGACCCTGGTGTAACATTTCAAGATGATCCACTAAGAATGCTCAGAGCAATTCGTTTTGCCACAAGGCTCTCTTTTAAACTTGACATATCTTGTCTTCGTTCTATAAAAGAACAATCTGAACGCATAAAAATAATTTCAAGAGAAAGAATTACAGAGGAACTCAATAAAATCATTCTTACAAAAGAACCTTCAAGAGGATTTAAGCTTTTAAAATCAACAGATTTATTAGCATATGTATTTCCTGAATTACTCAACCTGTCTGGCATTGAATCCATTGACGGGAAAAGCCACAAGGACAATTTTCTGCATACCCTACAAGTGCTCGATAATATTGCTGAAAACACAGACTCATTGTGGTTAAGATGGGCTGCAATCATGCATGATATTGCAAAACCAGCCACCAAAAGGTTTGATAAAAAAGTAGGATGGACGTTTCATGGCCATGAGGAATTAGGCTCTAAAATGGTCCCTAGAATATTTAAATACCATCGTTTACCACTTGACGTCAAAATGAAATTTGTACAAAAAATGGTTCGGTTACATCTTCGCCCTATTGCATTAGTCAAAGGTAATGTTACCGATACGGCTATCAGAAGATTGTTAAATGAGGCTGGGGACGACATTGAAGATCTAATGATGCTTTGCAACGCCGACATCACCTCAAAAAATGAATTTAAGGTCAAGAAATATAGAGAGAACTTCAAAATTGTTTCGAAGAAATTAGAAGAGGTAGAGGAGAAAGATAAAATAAGAAATTTTCAACCGCCTGTATCAGGTGAGGATATTATGAAAACTTTTAACATAGGTCCTTGTTATGAAATAGGTGTTATTAAAAGTAAAATAAAAGAAGCCATACTCGAGGGTGAAATTGAAAACTCAAAAGAAGAGGCAAAATTGCTCATGTTCGCATGCGGAAAAGAATTGGGATTGACCGCTATTCAAAACGAGCAATAAATAGATTAAATAAAAATATCATGGCTGGGATAAAATTTCGAATATTATTGGATTCAAATCAAAAAGAGGAAGTTTTTTGTGATATTCTCTTGTCACTAGATGACAATTTCGAATCTTTTTTCAATGCCATTATACAAGCTTATGGTTTTAAAGGAGACCAAATGGCAAGTTTTTATGCCTCAAATGAAAATTGGGACAAGGGGGAAGAGGTAAGTCTTATGGATGTAAACTTTGGTGGAGAAGGGGAACAGAAAATCATGGCTTCTACAACACTTCGAGAATTAGTAGAAGAACCCGAACAAAAATTCATTCTTGTGTATGACTTCCTGAAAATGTGGATTTTCCTTATTGAATGTATTGGTTTGCAGGAAGAAACACCCGATGCTCCTTCATTGGTACTTAGTGTTGGTGAAAAACCAAATGAGGACTCTAAAGAGCTTGATGAAGAATTTCAAATGCCAGCAGATTTGGAAGAAAAAGAAGAAGAGGATGAATTTGGATTCGACGATTTTGAAGATGGCTTTTCTGAGGAAGATATGAGTTCTTATGTTTAAGGACACGCCACAAGATTTTTCAAAAAATGATCCCTTTGGCAATGCCATTAATGAGTTTGAGAAAAATAAAATACCAAAAATAATTCGGGTTTCATCAGATCTATGTGATGATGACGAGCTACCAATTAAATATCTGTTCAGAACACATGAGGAGATGCCCCCTGTGGAAAAAAAAGCCTTGGAACTGTGTGAGGGGAAAATCTTAGATGCCGGCGCCGGTGCAGGAGCACATCTTAAAATTTTAAAAGGTAGAGGATTCTCCGTCTTTGCCCTAGATGTTTCTCCAGGAGCGATTAAACATCTACAAAAACACAACATCCCGTGTGCACTATCTCCAATTCAAAATTTCGAAACGAAAGAACGTTATGACACTTTACTGCTCATGATGAATGGAATCGGAATTAGTGAAAAGCTTGAAGCACTCAAATCTTTTTTGGCTAAATGTAAATCCCTGCTTACAGAGAACGGTCAAATTCTTCTTGACTCCACCGATATCAAATACTTATATGAAGATGAAGATGACAGTATTTGGATTGATTTGAATAGCTCTTATTACGGTGAATTTCAATTCCAAATGCATTTCAACGGTGAGAGTGGTCCATTTTTCAACTGGCTGTATGTAGATTTCGAAACACTAAAAACGCATGCAAGAATGGCCGGTTTAAGCTGTGAAAAGATATTCGAAGACGGAGACCATTACCTAGCAAAATTAAAACCATGAGGTGGTTCACCATTCTTTTAATAAGTTTACTTTCTTTAGGCAGCGCTGCACAAGAGCAATCTTTATGCTTTGAAATAAGCCACCAAGAATTAGACGTTGAGACTTCCTACTTGTTTGGAACAATGCATGTTATGGAGGAAAGTAGATTCTTTTTTCCAAAAAAAATAACCAAGTTGCTTGGAAAGACAGATGCCCTATGTTTAGAAATCAAGAATATAAGCGAAGTGCGCATAGCACCTGAGATGCTCTTCGATACGACACTAAACCTCAAGGCATATTGTGATTCGGAAGAGTGGTTGAATCTCACCATTTGGGCTGAAGAGAAATTATTTATGAAGCCACTGCTATTTCAGGAGAATTTTAAGCATGCCAGGCCTTTCATGTTATTTCAATTCATTTTGGCGATGAATTTACCGGCCAACAAAAAATCACATGAACAAGAACTCGAAAAAATTGCAGTTTCAAATAAAAGCGAACTTTTGGGTCTCGAAAGTGCAAATGAGCAGCTGAATATTTTCAATCGAATCCCATTTGATGACCAAATGAAGATGGTTTTTAGTGAACTCAATAACGCAGAAAAGAATATACAAGACTTCAATGATATGCAGGAAGCTTACAGAAATCAGGATCTTAATGTGCTTTGCGACTTCGCTACCGATGAAACCTTAGCGGGAAACAAAGCACTATTCTTAGACAACAGAAATAAAAAATGGATTCCTAAAATGAAGGAAATGATGACAGAAAAAAGTACATTCTTTGCCGTTGGCGCAGGTCACCTTTGCGGCGAAAATGGCCTAATATCATTACTTAAAAAAGAAGGATTCAAGCTTAAAGTGATTAAATTATGAGACTACTATTTCTACTTTTCACGTTACTTTTAGGATCATGCTCAACATATTCGGAGAAAGACCTCAATAGTTTTGATAAAAAAATACAAGAATGGATTGGACAACAAGAGAGCGAATTTAAAAAGACAGAATCTGGTCTATATTATTCCTTTGAACGCGATGGTTCTGGTCGCAATATCAAATACACCGATAGCGTATCTGTAATATTTAAAGGAAAACAACTGAACGGAACTGTTTTTGAGCTAAAAAAAATACCTGTACTCTTCGCGGTTAAGGAAGTAATCATCGCCTGGAAAGAAATACTACTAATGAGTAAAAATGAGACAAAAGTTCAAATAATTGTTCCTCCTCAGCTGGGATATGGCAATCACGAGCTTGACAAAATACCCCAAAACACCATCCTTTTCTACGAAATTGAAATTGTTGATATAAAATAAAAGAGAATTGGCGAATTTATCACTTCCTATTCTTATTTTTGGCTTCAAATTAAAGACTAAATGAGCGTTCTAGTTAATAAAGATTCAAAAGTTATTGTTCAAGGTTTTACCGGTGGAGAAGGAACTTTCCATGCCGAACAGATGATTGCCTATGGTACAAATGTTGTTGGCGGTGTAACTCCTGGTAAGGGAGGACAAAGTCATTTGGACAAACCTGTGTTTAATTCTGTGGCTGAAGCTGTCGAGAATACTGGAGCAGATGTTTCGATCATTTTCGTTCCACCAGCATTTGCTGCTGATGCAATTATGGAAGCTGCTGAAGGTGGGATCAAAGTTATTGTATGTATTACGGAGGGCATCCCCGTAAATGATATGGTTAAAGCTAAAGCATACATTGACAAATACGATAGCCGACTCATAGGACCGAACTGCCCAGGAGTAATTACTGCTGATGAGGCAAAGGTTGGTATTATGCCAGGTTTTGTTTTTAACAAAGGAACGGTAGGAATCGTGTCAAAGTCAGGAACGCTTACATATGAAGCCGCAGACCAAGTTGTAAAAACTGGACTAGGTATAACAACTGCAATTGGGATCGGTGGAGACCCGATTATCGGCACAACAACAAAAGAGGCTGTTGAGCTTTTGATGAACGATCCCGAAACGGAAGGAATCGTTATGATCGGAGAAATTGGAGGAAACCTTGAAGCCAATGCGGCCAAATGGGTCAAAGAAAATGGAACAAAGCCAGTTGTAGGATTTATTGCAGGAGAAACGGCACCTAAAGGTAGAACAATGGGTCATGCAGGAGCTATCGTCGGTGGTTCAGATGATACAGCAGAAGCCAAGAAAAGAATCATGAGAGAATGTGGTATCCACGTTGTAGATTCACCTGCTCAAATTGGCGCTAAAATGTTTGAGGTATTAGGGAAATAATCCTTAATTCCAAAAATCCCAAGTCAATCCTACGCGTAAGGTAGTTTCAGGTAAGTAAACACCTTGTATATACTGCCAGGTGGTATTATTCCAGAAATAACCCATATTACTAAATTTTACGAAAAACCTAAAAGTTTCGATTTCCATTCCAAGCATGGCGCCCATGGTAAAGAGAGGGTTCTGTATCGTCTCATCCGATACATTTAGTAAATCATAAACACCTACATTTTCTAAGATTGGTATGACATTCGTTTTAGAATTTAAGCTGTAGGATAACCCAAATGTAACTTTTAACTTTTTCGCTTTAAACAAACCTAAACTCGTCATTAGTGTACCTCTGAGCTGATGGACTGGTACAATAAACTTTTTCAGATTTGATAGTGTCAATATATAGTTTTGTTGCCACCTCAACTTCTGAATTTTAAAGTTTGACTTCAAATGAAGTTGCTGAATAACACTTGAACTGAAAGCTGTTTGATTTGACCAATTAGAAATTGAATTATCATAGAAATATATCCCGTTGTTTGATTCCAGTTGATACATGGCACTTAAGTCATAAGATTCGGCCTTATACATCATCTTAGCTGAGTGAACCGCGTAATCCTGAAGACTCAAGTTGGTGTTTGAATAATAGGCGTTATTAGCGCTATAAAAGCGCTGAAAAAGCGCTGGTAATTTTTGTCCTATTTCACTTTTAACAGAAAAGGACCAATTATTTTGGTGATAGTTGAGTACATTTTTAGTAGACCAACTTTGTGCAGCACCAATCATATTCAGAGAAGCCTCGTGAAAGAATGAAAGCTTATTTTTTTGATATTCAAAATCATTAGCAATGTTCAATTCAAACGTGTCTCTGAATAGATTCATATTTCTATAATTCCAATAAGTTGATGACAAGCCAATCGAATAAGCTAAATTATCATTGTTAAAGTATATCGAGCTTAAATTTTCTAATCGTCCAATCTGATACTGGTCGTTTGTAGTTAAAGAATCAAAATAAATGGATGAATATATACTAGCCAGGGAATCACGCTCGTTAAACACTCTGTTCTCTCCATTTAAATTGACTTTATGTGCAGCACCTAATTTATATTTTCCATTATCAATCCATGTCATGTAACCTGAAGCTTCTACGTCAAAATATTTTAATTCAGAGTTGCAATCTGATTTATAAACGGGGACGGTCAGCGGTGCAAATACATCAAGTAAAGAGGAATCGACCACTCCCCCACTCCAAGACCTAGAAATCTTAGAGGTACGACCTGTTAATGAAAGACCATATCGATCACTCTTCTTTGATACCGTAGTTTGAAAATCAGTTTTACCCAACTCCATATTCCTAAAATACCCTAGAGATTTTACATTAGTAATTTTAGCGTTCAAAACCCAATTCCCCTTGAATACTTGATGATACTCAAAACCCAAGCGTTGTGCACCTTGCATACCAAACGTATAACTAAAGCCAATATGGGGCAGCGGGCTAACAACTTTTGCGATGTTCTTTGTACGAAATTGATGAATCTTTGAACCGTATATACCAAATACGGCTGAGGAAAGAAAAGGAGATGATTGACCAGGAGTCATGAAAGCAGCATCGAAAAATTGAGAAGACTGTTCAAGTTTAAACATATCTCCATCTATTCGATAATCACTACGAAGAGAATCATAGGACACCCGTATGTCGTTGATTTGAGACAAGACATTTAAAGGTACTAATGCAAGAAGAAAAAGGATGAAAAAAACCCTCATACCCAACAAACTTAATAAAAAAAAGGGGCCCAAAGGCCCCTGATTAATCTTGTATATAAAACTTACTTAAAGTGCGTTAACGAAAACCTGTAATCCTGATTTTATGTTTGCTGCTTTATTGTCGTGAACAATATTTTTCTTAGCAAGCTTATCAATCATATTGAATACACTTGGAGCCAATTTATCAGCTTCCTTCTTTCCCGTTGTTTCTCTCAATGCTTTAATCGCATTACGTGTTGTTTTATGCTGGTATTTGTTCAATACTCTTCTCTTCTCGTTAGAACGAATCCTTTTGATTGCTGATTTATGATTTGCCATATTTTTTATTTTAATATTATTAATAAAGTAGCCCATAGGAGAATCGAACTCCTGTTACCAGGATGAAAACCTGGCGTCCTAACCACTAGACGAATGGGCCAATAATAGTAGCCCGTAGG
>MDSY01027302.1_pt1 | contig 21362 bp, 15 predicted proteins | sample 811131 | NCBI WGS metagenome assembly MDSY01 (sample SAMN05326643, study PRJNA326480) | marine metagenome | isolation source: seawater | place: Atlantic Ocean: South West | collected 2010 | reverse complement strand
TCGCGAGAGGATTCGAACCTCTGACCGTCTGCTTAGAAGGCAGATGCTCTATCCAGCTGAGCTACGCGACCTTTTTTTAACGAATGCAAATGTAAAAAATAATGTTTAATCAGCTATATTTTATAAATATTATTATTCATATTAGTAGCACCAGGTATTTTTAAATAATTAATTATTTTTTTTGGAATACTGATTTGGAATTTTAAATAAAAACTTTTCAAATTGTTTCATTACTATAAGATGAACTTTTGCCTGAGTAAATTTATATATTATCCAGGGCAGTTTAGGTACATACTCATGAATAGCAGCGATTAAATATTCGTCATTTAAGACTGATCTAAATTCTAACCATCCTAAATCATTTCTTTTAACTAAAACTCCACCACTAATAAAAAAGAGTTGCCTTTTATCATCACTTCTTGACTTAATTACTTTTAATTCTAATAAAATAATTTTGAAAAAAGAAAATTTTACATATTCTCCATCAAAGTTAGCGTTAACTAAACTTGCAAATGTTTTAGTTAACCAAATTGGATAAATTCTTGCGACAAACTTAGCTGTTCTTTTGCTTGGGTTTGCAATTCTTTGAACACTTCTAACTGTATTTTTCTCAGAACTTATTTTGATAAATTTGGGGTTTTCAGGAATTTTTTCTTTTGTATTTAATGCTTTCTCAACACTATCCTCAACTGAAATATAATTAATATCTAAATTAATTCTGTTTTCAGTGTTTAAGGTCATAGTGTGCTTTAAGCTCTCAATAAGTGGTGACACTAAAAACTTACTTGTTCCTGTAATAATACTTACCCATAATTTAGAAAGACCAACTGTAATGAATCTCAAAGAAAAGATGAGTCTTTTTTTATTCATCTTTTTTGCAGTAATTTTCAAAAGATCCATATATCTAATAACTTGACTTCCTCCAATTTCCAGAGGTTTGTTAAAAGTCTGCTTATTAGCTATACACCACTTAATAATTTTTAATGCATCTAAAATGTCTATTGGTTGATTTAGTGATTTTGTCCATTCAGGACAAGCCATTATTGGTAGGTTTTTAACAAGTTTTTGAACTATTCTAAACGAAGAACCGTTTGGCCCAATTATAATTCCAGCTCTAATTGATGTTAAAGGAGTTAATCCAGATCCTAATGTTTTTTCAACTTCATATCTTGATCTTAAGTGTTTAGATATTTTAAAATCGTCTTTAGGTAAAATTCCTCCTACATAGATTATTTGTTCTAGTTCACAATGCTGGGCAGCTCTTGAAAAGTTATCAGCTAGTAATATATCTGTATCTTCAAAACTACCTTGATTCATTCTAGTAGATGGTTGCATGGAGTGTACCAGGTAGATACCTACATCAACATTTTCTAAAGCCTTTGTTGTACTAGAAATAGAATAAAGGTCAACTTGCCTCCATTCAATATCATTTTCTTGAGGATTCTTAAGTTTATTTCTACTTAAAGCTATTATATTAAATTCTTCTTTGTATTTATCGATGAACCATTTACCGATAAATCCAGTTGCACCCGCTATTGCGACAGTTTTTTTCAAATTATTGTTTTCAAAAAATTAAAAAATATAAATGTATTTATTAAAAAATATATTAAGGAAGGTAAGGATTTTAAAACCCCATCTTTAACCATAATTCTTAAAATAAAACCCAAAAGCATAAGAATGCTTAATCCAAATGAAGCTAATAGTGTAAACACTGGAATATAAAAGCCTATTATTATTCCAATTCCACCTATTAATTGAGCTATTCCAACAATAACTCTAAATTGAGAAATATTCCATCTTTTAAATTCATTTTTCATTTCTAAAGAAAAGAAGGATAGTAATCCATAAAATATAAATGAAAATGAGGAAAACAGTTCAAGCCAATTAATATATGATAAGCTCATTTGCTATATTTAATAATAGTAATTTGTTATATTTAATATATGAAGAAACTTTATAATATCTCTATTTTAATTTTTATACTTTTTTTCTCTTATAGTGTTAATTCTCAGGAAGATATACTTTATAAACTAAAAGAAATTGCTTTTGTAGATCAAAAAGTGATGATGCCAATGAGAGATGGTATTCGATTAGCAACTGATGTTTATCGTCCAAAAACAGATAAAAAAGTACCTATTATTTTTTCAAGAACACCTTATAACTTTAATTCATGGATTGATGGAAAAGAAAAAACAAGAGCATATCAATCTGCTTATGAGGCTGTGAAAAGAGGTTATGCTTATGTAATTCAAAATGAACGAGGAAGGTATTTTTCTGAGGGAGAATGGGACATATTAGGAGTACCATTGACTGACGGTTTTGATGCTTTTTCATGGATGAGTAATCAAGACTGGTCAAATGGTAAAATTGGAACTATTGGATGTTCTTCAACAGCTGAGTGGCAAATGGCCGTAGCTGCTCTAGATCATCCATCACATGCTGCTATGGTCCCTCAAGGTTTTGGAGCTGGTGTAGGAAGAATAGGTGACTATTATGAACAAGGAAATTGGTATAGAGGAGGAGTAGAACAACTTTTATTTCCCTCTTGGTTATATGGTGTAGAGCATGACAAATTTAAACCTAGAATTCCAGCTGGCGCAACTCAGGAAGATTTAATTAGAATTTCAAGATTTTATGATTTAGCTCCCAAGAATCCTAAAGTTGATTGGGCAGAGGCTTTTAATCATCTTCCCCTTCAAGACTTATTAAAAAGTGTAAACGGGAAAAAAGAAATTTTTGATAAAATGATTAGAAGAAAACCTAATGATCCTGCTTGGTACAAGGGAGGACTTTATCACGATGACATGGAAATTAATATTCCTAGCTTTTGGTTTGTTTCATGGTATGATGTAGCTACAAGTCCTAACATAGCATTGTTTAATCATTTAAGAAATAATGGAAAAGATACTAAGGCAGTAGACAACCAATACTTAGTAATTGCTCCAACTTTACATTGTGGTTTTAAAAGAGCTACAGAAAATACAATTGTTGGTCAAAGAAGCGTTGGAGATGCTAGACTCAATTACGATGAGCAAATTTATTCTTGGTTTGATCTTATGTTAAAAGGAGAAGAAAATAATTTTAAAGAAATTACGCCAAGAGTTCAATATTACACAATGGGTTCTAATAAATGGCAAAGTTCCGAAATTTGGCCCCCTGAAAATATAGAAATGACCACTTTTTATTTAAGCAGTAATGGTAATGCAAATACTTTAAATGGCGATGGAAAATTAACTTCAATTAGAAGAAAAGTTGATAACAAATCAGATTCATTTTCTTATAACCCTATGTCTCCTGTGAAATCAAATGGTGGGGGAGTTTGTTGTCAAGGAAATGCAGTAGAAGGGGGAGCTTTTGATCAACAAGAAGTTGAATTGAACGAGAACATACTAGTATATTCTACTATGCCTCTAAAAAATGGTATTGAGGTTACTGGCTTTATAAATTCTAGCCTTTATTTATCTTCAGATGTAAAAGATACAGATTTAACAATAAAATTAATTGACGTATACCCAGACGGAAGAGCATATAATATTGACGAAACAATACAAAGAGTTAGATACAGAGAGGGATATGATAAAGAAGTTTTTATGGAAAATGATAAAGTTTATAAAGTGGATTTAACTCCAATGTCTACCAGTAATTTTTTTAAAAAAGGACATCAAATTAGAATCGAAATTTCTAGTAGTAATTTCCCGAGATTTGCAAGGAATTTAAATACAGGTGGAAACAATTATGATGAAACTAAATCAGTTATAGCAAATAACAAAATTCATCATTCAAAAAAATATCCTTCATCAATAACTTTACCAATTGTAAAAAATTAAATTATGAATAAATCATCAAGAAGATCCTTTCTTAAGTCTACATCTGCAATTTCTTCTGGCTTATTGATTCTACCAAGTTTATACGGATTTTCTGCAAACAATAGATTAAATATCGCAGTAATTGGAGTAGGTGGTAGAGGAAGAGCAAATTGGAGTAAAGTTCCAAAAGAAAATATTGTTGCAATGTGTGATGTGGATGACCAAAGAGCAGCCGATGGATATAATATGTTTCCAAATGCAAGAAAATTTAAGGACTTTAGGGTGATGTTCGATAAAATGCACAAGGAAATAGATGCTGTGATAATAAGCACACCTGATCATACACATTTTGCTGCAACTATGGCTGCTATGGAATTAGGTAAGCATGTATATGTGGAAAAACCCCTAGCTCACAACATATGGGAACTAAGAACACTTAAAAAGGCTGCTAAATATTATGGAATAGTTTCTCAAATGGGAAACCAGGGTCATACAACAGATGGTATAAGATTAATTAAAGAGTGGTATGAAGCTGGAGTATTAGGTGAAGTGAGGGAAGTACACGCTTGGATTGGAGAGTTCAATTTTAGATCAGATCATTATTGGACCAAACCTGAAAGTTTTCCTCCGCCTAGCAATCCAATTCCAAATCACTTGGACTGGGATTTGTGGTTAGGTCCAGCGAAATATAGAGATTTCAATTCAGCTTATGCTCCAAAATCTTGGAGAGGATTTTATGATTTTGGAAATGGACAACTTGGAGATTGGGCCTGTCATACTTTAGATGGTCCTTTTTGGGCACTAGATTTAGGAATGCCTAAAAGTGTTAAAGTTAGGATACCTAATCCAATGACTAAAAATAATTTTGTTTCCGATCAATCCGTAGTAACATATAATTTTGAAAAGAGAAAAAAAAGACCACCCGTTACTTTAAAATGGTATGAGGGTGGAATTAAGCCTTCTGTTTTAAAAGATTTAGGAGTTGATAAGATGAAAGAATTCGATAGACAAGGAATGATAATGGTAGGTGAGAAAAATACATTAATTACAGGTGGAAGACCAAATAATCCTAGATTATTAATGTCAAATTCAGAGTGGAAAGAATTTTTAAAAAATGCTCCAGAAAAAACTATTCCTAGAATCAAAGATGAAACACCTGTTGAGGAATGGGTTGATGCAATTAAAAATAACACCCTTCCCTTATCAAATTTTGATTATGGTGCAAGTCTTACAGAAATGGCTCTTTTAGGTTGTTTAGCACAAAGATTTAATGCAGACATAGATTATAATGCGAAAAAAATGAAAATTACTAATAGACCTGACGTTGATGCTTATATAAAGGAGCCTGTTAGGAAAGGTTGGTCATATGGTGATAGTTTATGAACTATATAACCTCTTTATTTTACTCTTAATCATTAATTTAGATATAAATTATTAATAATGGAAACCAATTTTGATGCAATTGTTATTGGAACAGGTGTTAGTGGTGGCTGGGCTGCTAAAGAACTTTGTGAAAGTGGTTTAAAAACTCTTGTTTTAGAAAGAGGTCGTATGCTAAAGCATGTAGAAGATTATACAACTGCTAACAAAGAAAATTGGGATTTTCCATCAGGTGATAATATAACTAATGAAATTAGGAAACAGCAACCCAAACAAAGTAGGACAGGATATGTAAATACAGAATCAACAAAGCATTTATTTGTTGATGACTTAAAACATCCATATAATGAGGACAAACCTTTTGACTGGATTAGAGGATATCATGTTGGAGGGAGATCTTTATTGTGGGGAAGACAAAGTCATCGATTGACAAAATTTGATTTCGTTGGAAATGCTAAAGAAGGTATTGCTGTGGATTGGCCTATTAGATATGAAGATTTAGCACCTTGGTATGATTATGTAGAAGATTATATAGGAGTAAGTGGTGAAAATTTAGATCTTCCTCAGTACCCTAGCGGGAAATTACTAAAGCCAATGGAAATGAATTGTGTTGAGGATGTTTTAAAAAATAGCTTATCAAAAAAATATAATGATAGAGTTTTAACTATAGGACGAGTTGCTCACATAACAGAGGGAACTAAACCAGGTCTTGGTAGAGTTACTTGTCAGTATAGAAATCGTTGTAGAAGAGGTTGTCCATTTGGAGCATATTTTAGCAGTAACTCCTCTACACTCCCTGCGGCTGAAGCTACAGGAAACATGACATTAAGAACTGACTCTGTAGTTTATGAAATAATATATGATGAGAACAAGAAAAAAGCAACAGGTGTTAAAATAATTGATTCAATTACCAATCAGACATACGAGTATAATTCAAAAATTATTTTTGTTTGTGCTTCGACCGTTGCTTCTACCTCCATTTTAATGCAATCTAAATCAAATAGATTTCCAAACGGAATGGGAAATGATTCAGGAGAACTTGGCCATAATTTGATGGATCATCATTTTAAATCAGGGGCTTCAGGAAGGTTTGAAGGATTTCAAGATAAGTACTATTTTGGAAGAAGACCAAATGGGGTTTATATCCCTAAGTTCAGAAATATAGGAGGAGATACAAATCAAAAAGAGTTTTTAAGAGGTTATGGATACCAAGGTGGAGCAAGAAGAAATGATTGGACTGATTCTGTTGCCGAACTATCCTACGGAAAAGATTTAAAAGAAGCTCTTTTAGCTCCTGGAGACTGGAAGATGGGATTAACTGGTTTTGGTGAGATTCTTCCATATCACAACAATAGAATGTATTTGAATTATGAGAATAAAGATGAATGGGGACTTCCAACTGTAACTTTTGATGCTCATATTAGAGAAAATGAATTAAAAATGAGAGTGGACATGAAAAATCAGGCTATTGAAATGTTAGAAAAAGCTGGTTTTAAAGATGTAGTAGGAAGAGACCAAAAATATTCTTTAGGATTAGGAATTCATGAAATGGGAACAGCACGAATGGGGCGTGATCCAAAAACATCTGTTTTAAATAAATACAATCAAATTCATTCTGTTAAAAATGTATTTGTTACTGATGGTTCTGCGATGACTTCATCAGGAAATGTCAATCCTTCATTGACTTATATGGCATTAACGGCAAGAGCGGTTAAACATGCTGTATCGGAACTAAATAAAAACAATATTTAAAATGAATAGAAGAAAAGCTTTAAAAAATTTAGGTCTAAGTTTAGGAACAATAACTTTAACACCAGCTGTATTAAGTATACTTCAAAGTTGTAAAAATGATATTGATTGGAGTCCAGTTTTTTTTAATTCTAGTCAAACAAATTTAATTTCTGAATTAACGGATTTAATAATACCCTCTGATCAATTAATTCCCGGTTCTAAAGAATTAAACCTTATTGAATTTATTGATCTTTATATTTATAATGTATCAAATAAAAATCAGCAAGTTTTATTAAATAAATCTTTAGATGCATTTTTGGAAGATTGTTTAAAAAAATCAGCGAAAAATAATTTCCAAAACATTGATAGAAATAATTTAGAAGAAAGTCTAGTTTATTATTTTAAAACTAAAAAGGATTCTCATAATAACTGGAGAAAAATTTACAATAAACAAAGTAACACTAACTCTGAAAATAATAATCTTTTAATTGAAGCTTTATCATTTAATTTTTTAAATACTATTCGTCAACTTACAATTACAGCTTTCAAAGGAAATGAATACATTGGAAAAAATGTATTATCATATGTACCTATTCCTGGTCAACATAAAGGTTGTGTAGATTTAATAGAAACAACGGGTGGAAGAGCCTGGACTATTTAATTTTTTTTTCTTGTTAAAAATTGCATTTGATAAAACCTTTAGACATCCTTTGGATAAAAGTCATAGGTTTCCAATGATTAAATATTCACTAATTCCTGAGCAATTAATAAAGGAAAAAACCTGTTCTGATAAAAACTTTTTTAATCCAAATCAAATAAAAGATTCAGATGTTTTAACAACCCATGAAAAGAACTATTATGATAGGTTATGTAATCTTTCATTAACAAGTAAAGAAATAAGACCAATTGGTTTCCCTATGAGTAAAGAACTTGTCTTTAGAGAAAAAACGATTGCTCAAGGAACTATAGAGTGTTCAAAATTTTCAATTCAAAATGGAATATCAATGAATATTGCGGGTGGTACTCATCATGCTTTTTCTAATAGAGCTGAAGCTTTTTGTATGTTAAACGATCAAGCAATAGCCGCAAATTATTTATTAAATAATGATTTTACTAAAAAGATTTTGATTATAGATTTGGATGTGCACCAAGGAAACGGTACAGCTTCAATTTTTAAGGAAAATCCAAATGTTTTTACTTTATCATTTCATGGTCAAAAAAATTATCCTTTTAGAAAAGAAATAAGTGATTTAGATGTTGGTTTTGAGGATCATACAAATGACGAATTTTATTTGCTTAAGCTAAAAGAAACTCTTCCCAAGATAATTGACAATTTTGAACCAGATTTTATTTATTATTTAGCTGGGGTGGATGTTTTAAAAAATGACAAATTAGGTAGACTTTCGATGACAATAGAGGGTTGTAAGGAAAGAGATAGGTTTGTACTGATGACGTGTAAAAATAATAAAATCCCAGTTCAGGTAAGTATGGGGGGAGGGTATTCAATAAATATAAATGAGATTATTGAAGCACATTCAAATACTTTTAGATTAGCACAGCAAATTTATTTTTGAAATTAATTTACAACAAACTTAAATCCAACAGAAAATATATAGGATTGGAAATCTGAATTTCTTTTGTACTTACTGTAATTTATATTGACACTTTTTAGGCCTATATCCCATAGTTTTAGCTTAGTAAAAATATCCACATATTTTAATCCAAAACCTAGTTGATTCGAATTGAATTTAGATAAATCATAGTCAGAGGTATAATATTGAGAAGTTGAAAGAAGTTTTTCATAGGGCTCAAAATAATCAGCTTTTGATTGACTGTAAAATCTATAGGAGGGATAAAAAGTAAAATTGTCTAAAATTTTTATTGGCATCTCTAAATTGAATGTGTGAGAATTTATTCCCCAATCATCAAAATAGTGTCTGTAGTAAGTTCTTAGAGCTAAGTTTTCATTTAAATAATAGTTAAATCGTAATCCAATTGGGATTTTCAATCTATTACTAGGAAGTCTTTCAATGTCATCTGCAAGATGAAAAACATCTTTATTAAGGGTAGAGGTATATAGTGGAATACTAGAGGGATTACCAATATAAAAATTGTTTGTATCTGAGAAATATACCCTTTGTAAGGGGTTTGCTAACCATCCTTGTTGTTTGATAATATCAATAAAAAATGCAAATTGAGCATTTTTAGTTAAAATTTGAGAAAATAAAAATGATAAAGAAAAAGTATTTCTTGATTTATCATTAATTAAACCGAAACCTTTTATTGGAGACCATTTGTTAGAGCTTTCTCCTTCTTGGTCATAGATCGTTTTATTATTAAAATATCCTGAGCTAGTATCTCCATCTGCATCAAGGTAAGCATCAAGCTCTTTTGGATAAATTGGAATCCATTTATCTAAATAAACTTTAGTGCTCAGACTTACAGTGGTGTTTTTATTATTGTAAAGTTTTGTTATCCCTGCTCCAAAACCAAATGATTCATAATCCCATTCAGTTGCAGAGGAAAAATTAGCATTTAATATTGTGTTTCTATCCTCAGAAGAATGTGAATAATCAATATTAAGATTTTTCCAAGTATCTACTTTAGAGGCACCTGAGGAAGCATACCAAGGACTAGTGGTTTCGTTTGAATTAGTTCCTGCATCAAATGGATTTCCATTACTGGACGAGGCAGAAGTATATGTGGAAATACCTAAATCTATAGATATTACATCGTTGTCATTTAAAGGAATACTTACTACAATAGTGGGATTAAAGTCTTCTAAATCTTCGTTTCCAATTCCTCCAGTAACTGAAGCATTACTTCCTTCTTGACTATAGTAGCTGGACAAAAAATCTATTTCTACAGACTCTAAAACTCTTTTCTTGTATACTTTGTCTTTTTTTATGTCTTGACCAAAATTAAGTCCACAAAAAAATAATAAAAGCAATAAAATAACTTTTTTCATAAATTAATTAATTACAACCACAACCACCACCAACTTTACCACCATTAGCTCCACTAGAACCCTCCCTGTATAATTGAAAATTTGTTTCAAACCTGCATATTTGTCTTTGAGACAGTTCCATATCAGGATCGTTAATATTTACTTTTTCGTATTCTTTTATACTAGCACAAGAATTTAACGAATAAGCTACTATTGAGAATAATACTATTTTTTTTATTAATTTAAATTTTTTCGATTTCAATATTTTTCGATTTTAAAATTTTATTTTTATCATTAATAATTATACAATCAATTCCATTCAATTGATTTATTAAATTCATACCAATTTCTTGACCCAGAACAAAAACTGAAGTTGCAAGCGCATCAGCTAGTTCTGCTTTTTCAGTAAATATTGTAACACTTAATATTCCCTCACTTGGATAACCAGTTCTAGGGTCTATTATGTGCGAATATGATTTATCATTAAAATTAATAAATCTTTCATAATTTCCAGATGTTACTACGGCTTTATTTTTTATTGGAAGCCACGAAAATATTTTTGCCTTATTTAAAGGATTTACTATAGCTACCATCCAATCTTTTTCACTTGGCTTTTTACCCCACGCTGTTAGGTCTCCAGAGGCATTTATAATCCCAGATTTCACTTCATTTTTTACTAATATTGATTTTGCCATGTCTGCTGCGTACCCTTTTCCAATAGCACCAAATCCAATTTTCATTCCTTTTGTTTTCAAAAAAACTGTTTGATTTTCTTTATTTAAAATAATATTACGATATCCTACTTTTGAGACAGATTTTATAATCTCCTCTTTGGATGGCATTTCAAGCATTTCTTTATCAAAATACCATACCTTATCTAAAGACGCGTAACTTATATCGAAGGCCCCTTGTGACAGTTCCGATATTTTTAAAGATCTAACTATTAAATCAAATAATTCTTTATCAACTTTCACAGGCTTAATCCCAGCATTTAAATTGATTAATGAAGTTTGAGAACTTTTATCCCATGATGAAATTAATTGTTCAATTCTAGATATTTCATTAATAGCAAGGTCTAGTAAAAAATTTGCGTTAGACTCATTTTTAACAACAATAGTGATTTCAAAATCGCTTCCCATTAACAAAGCATTTTTTGTGAATATACTTTGAGACTGTAAGTTAAATGACAAAAAAATGAATAGTAAGCTTATATGTTTAAACAGAGATTCTTTCAAAAGGACTCAAGCAAATTAATGTATTGTTTTGGGGTTACTTTTTTATAACTAGTCTCTCCTAAAACCCCTCCATTTTTGTTTAGTATAACAACTAGTGGGAAATATCCGTTTGGATTGTATTTTTCTGCTAAAAAATTATTAATATTTTGTTGTTCCTCGCTTAGAGCATTTTTCTTTTTTCTGGGAAAATCAGCTTGTAATAAAACATAGTTTTCTTTTGAATAATCAATAAATTCTTGAGATGACCATATTTCTTTACTCAATTTAATACAGGGCCCACACCAATCAGATCCTTGAAAAACTAGTATGATTTTCTTATTTTGAACTATTGCTGATTTTACAGAGTTTTCATAAGAAGTTTCCCAATTTTGAGAATAAATTAGTGAGGAACTAGAGATTAGTAAAAGGAAAAATAATTTTTTCATATTCATTTAAATATTAAAATTAGTTAATTAATTTTTTTTATCTATTATTTAAACCACATAAATATTTATTATTGGTATTTTAATCACTTCTTATTTATAATTTACTTTACAAACACTAAATTTAAGTCATGAAGCAATTACTTGTTTTAATACTTTTTGTTTTTTGCTTTTCGTGTTCAAAAAATTATACCAATTTGGATAAAGATGAATTGTCTTTGTATTCCATTGTTACTGATGATGAAAACAGATATATAGCAGATACCTTAAACGTATATTTAAAAAAATCTTTAGGAATTGAATTGCCCATAGAAAATGATATTAAAGAAAAAAATTATATTCTTTTAAAAAATAATTTTGATATAAAAACTGATTTCATTTCATTAAATTTTTCTAAATCCTCAATTTCTATTACTGGAAATAATATAGAAATGTTAAGTTATGGCGTATATGAATTTATAGAAAATTTTTTGGGAGTAAAGTGGTATTCTACTGATTACACTTTAATACCTGAGCTCAATAGCATCAATATTCCTTTAAAAGAGATTGTTTATAAACCCCCTGTAACTACAAGAACTGTTCATTCAAGACTTTTTTATAAAGATCCCTCATTTGCTCAAAAATTAAAAGTTAGTAACGAGGCTTTTCCAAATTATGTTCCGAATGCAAGAGTTCATACTTTTCATAAATTTTTACCATTTGAAGATTTTTACAAGGAGCACCCTGAATATTATGCTTTAAGAAACGGAAAACGTTTAGCTACTCAACTTTGCTTAACCAATAAAAATGTATTAAATATTGTTAAGGATAGCGTAGGTTCATTTTTCAAAAAGCATCCCTTATCTTCTGTTATCTCAGTTAGTCAAGATGACAATACTCAGTATTGTACATGTGATAACTGTTCAAAAATTCACGATAGGGAGGGAAGTCCTGCTGGTTCTATGATTTATTTTGTAAATCTAATCGCTCGATCTTTTCCTGAAAAAACTATTTCAACTCTAGCTTACCAGTACACTAGAAAACCTCCTTTAACTAAACCCGAGAGTAATGTTCTGATAACTCTTTGCTCCATTGAATGTGATAGAAGTGTACCTATTAATCAGGGTTGTAAAGATTTCCAATCTGATCTTAAGGGATGGTCAAAACTTACTGAAAATATAAGAATATGGGATTACACCACTCAGTTTACTAATTTTTTAGCGCCTTTTCCAAACTGGGGAACTATAAAACCTAATATAAATTTATTTGTAAATAATAATGCCAAGTGGATTTTTGAACAACACAGCAATAATCCTAGTGAATTGTTTGAATTAAGAAGTTATTTAATGGCTAAGTTATTATGGAATCCTAATTTAAGTTCTGATTTACTGATAAAAGAGTTTACTGATGGTTACTACGGAAGAGGTGGAATTTATATTGTAAAATACATAAATGAAATTAAAAAGCAATTAAATGATGCCAAACCATTTTTTCTTTTTTTATATGGTGATCCTTCTCAGGCTTTTGATTCATATTTGAGTCCTGAAAATTTGAGTTATTACGATAACTTTTTTGATGAAGCTCTAATTAGCGTTCCTAAGGATTCGGACTATTATATTAGAATTGAGAGAGCTAGGCTTTCTATTGATTATGCTATTTTGGAAGCCTACAGAAAAAACTTCTCAATGCTGTACCCTTTAAAATTTATTAAAAATAGAGTTACTCAAATTAATCCAAAGGTTATTGATAGGCTAAATAAATTTTATAAAATAGCTAGCTTAAATGACATTACACTTATGAATGAAATGGGCTTCACAGTTTCAGAGTATGTAGACAATTATAAAAATGCACTACGACTTGCAAGTAAAAATAATATTGCGAGTTTTAAAAAGGTTACTCTTTTATCAAATCCAAAAAAATATGCAAATGAAGACCCACAAGTATTGACAGATGGTGCACTAGGCGGAAATAGTTTTTATTCGAACTGGTTGGGATTTGAGGGAAATGATTTAGATGCCATTATAGACTTGGACTCAGTTCAATTAATTAATAATATAGGTTTGAATTTTCTTCAGGTAACTAACCACATAGTTTTTTATCCTTTGGAGGTTCAATTTGAAATTTCAACTGATAGTACTTATTGGAAAAGTTTACCAATAATTTCAAATAAAAAACCCCTTAATTCAAAAAGCAAGGTCAACGATATTCAAACTTTTTCACAGGTTGTAAATAATCAAAAGGCTCGTTATATTAGAATCCAAGCTAAAAACATAAATAAGGCACCGCTTTGGCATCATGGGGCAGATTTACCTTCATGGATTTTTGCGGATGAAGTAATAGTAGAATAAAATATTATATGAAAAAATACATTTTAGCCATTGATGCAGGTACTACCAGTTCTAGAGCTGTTTTATTTGATAAAAAAGGGATTCAAGTTGCTATATCGCAGTTTGAGTTTACTCAAATATTCCCTAAAGAATCTTGGGTGGAACACGACCCAATTGAAATATGGGAAACACAACTAAAAGCTATTAAGAATGTAGTGAATTTAGCTAAAATTGATTTTGAAGAAATTGATTCCATTGGAATAACAAATCAAAGAGAAACAACTGTTGTATGGAATAAGAATACAGGGAATCCTGTATACAATGCAATAGTATGGCAAGATCGACGTACTGCGTCGATTTGTGAGGATTTAAAAATCAAAGGAAAGTCAGGTGTTTTTTATAATAAAACAGGACTGATATTAGATGCCTATTTTTCGGGAACTAAAATTAAGTGGATTTTAGATTCTGATAAAAAAATTAGAGATCAAGCAAACAAGGGTGAGTTGTTGTTTGGAACCATTGATACTTGGCTTATTTGGAATCTAACTTCAAAAAAAATACATGCTACTGATTGCACTAATGCCAGTAGAACACTACTGTACAATATCCATAAATTAGATTGGGACGAGGAACTAATTTCTCTTTTAGATATTCCTAAAATAATTCTCCCTAAAGTATTTAACTCCTCTGAAAAAATAGGCTACACAGACGATACTGTTTTAGGTGTAAGCATTCCAATTTGTGGGGTAGCTGGAGATCAGCAAGCTGCTTTGTTTGGTCAAATGTGTATTGATCCTGGAGATGTGAAAAATACTTACGGAACAGGTTGTTTTTGCATGATGAATACAGGTACAAAAGCGGTGAAATCAAACAATAGAATGTTAACTACTATAGCTTGGAAAATTGACAATACTACAACCTTTGCTCTTGAGGGAAGTGTATTTATTGCAGGAGCTTTAGTACAATGGTTAAGAGATCAATTAAATATCATAAAAAATGCTTCAGAGATTGAAGATCTTGCCAAGTCAGTTTCAGATAATGGAGGGGTAACTTTTATTTCAGCATTGTCCGGACTAGGAGCTCCGTATTGGAACCCAAATGCTACTGGTGCTATTATGGGAATAACAAGAGGAACTCAAAAGGGCCATATTGCTAGGGCAGCTTTGGAGGCTATAGCACTGAGATCTAGAGAAATAATCATTGAAATGCAAAAAGACTCGGGAACCAGATTTGATAAATTAAAAGTAGACGGTGGTGCTAGCAATAATAATTTGCTAATGCAAATACAATCTAATTTATTAGATGCAAAAGTAATTAGACCAAAAATCACTGAAACTACCGCCCTTGGAGTTGCTTTTTTTGCTGGACTTGCTTCTGGATTTTGGTCTTCTATCGAACAGGTTAAAAGTATTTGGGAGTTAGAACATGAATTTTCACCTAAAAGAAGTGAAAACGATAAGAAAATAATTCTTAATTGGGAGGAGCGAATAAAAAAAGTACTTTAATTTTTAGTGATATTATGTCAGGTCGTTCATCTTGCTTATTTTTAAATTAGATAAAAGTTCAATATTTATAATTAAAAAAAATTTATAGATCATGAGTACCTTATTAGCTGAGTTTCTTGGAACTACAATTCTTCTTTTGCTAGGAATTGGAGTTAACGCAAATACTTCTTTGAAAAACACAATTGGAAATAAAGATTCAGGCTGGGTTTTAGTAACTATGGCTTGGGGACTTTCAGTTTTTATTGCAGTTTTTATAACTGGTCAATTTAGTGGTGCTCATTTAAATCCAGCTGTTACTTTTGGACTTGCTACAGCTGGAAAATTTTCATGGTCTCTAGTACCAGGATATATTATTGCCCAATTTTTGGGAGCAATATTTGGGAGTTGGTTAGCTTATGTTATATATATAGATCATTATAGAATGACGAAAGATGAGGAAACTGTTCGTGGTTCATTTTGTACTGGTCCAGCAATAAGAAATTTTAAAAATAATTTTTTTAGCGAATTAATTGGAACATTTGTTTTGGTTTTTTCTATATTTTTTATAGCTACTCCAAACATTGAGATTGAGGGGGAGGTAATAAACTTTGGTATTGGATCTCTTGAAGCATTACCTGTAGGAATTGTAGTTTGGGTTATTGGAATGACTCTAGGTGGGACAACAGGGTTTGCTATTAATCCAGCTAGAGATTTCGGACCTAGACTAATGTATTCACTACTTCCAAGAAAAAACAAAAAACCGGATTGGAGTTACAGCTGGATTCCAGTTTTTGGACCGATTGCTGGAGCTATATTGGCAGGACTTTTATTTATTTCTTTAAGCCAGGTTTTTAATATATAAATGGTAGATAAAAATAAAATCCCTTGCGTTGTGGGTTCCACAGGTTTGGTTGGCTCACACCTAATAGAGAATCTTTCAAAAATTTATCCAAAAGTTCATTCGATTACAAGAAAAAAAGTTGTTTATAATTCCCCCAAGATTGAAAACATTGTAATTGATTTTGATAATATTCAAAACGAAAAAATATTAAGCAGCTCAAATGATTTGTATATCGCTTTGGGTACCACAAGAAAAAAAGCAGGCAGCGATCGTGATTTTATTAAGGTAGATTATGATTATTGTATTGCTCTTGCTAAAAATGCTTTTGAAAGCGGAGTAAAAAGAATTTCAATTATATCTTCCGTTGGTTCCAATCCAGATTCTAGCTTATTATATCCAAGAACAAAAGGTTTGATAGAAAGAGACTTAAAAAAAATTCCTTTTGAACATATTAGTATCATGAAACCTGGATTAATTTTGGGAAATCGACAAGAAAGTAGATTTATTGAAAAAGTAGCAAAGTATTTTTTCTCTCTCTTGAGCCCTTTTCTATTTGGAGGATTCCAAAAATACAAATCAATTCATGCCAGTGCTATTTCTAAAGCAATGATACATCAAGTTTCTAAAGGTAAAAATGGTTTTAATTGCTTAGAGTTTAGTCAATTATTAGAAAGCTCTAAAAAATAATATTTTTGTTGTGTAGATTATAGCTCCCATCTCAATTATGAATATTATATTTATAAAATGAGAAAAGTATTGTTTTCCTTCTTTTTTTTATTACATGTATTTGTCTTTTCTCAAACAAATCCAGTAGCATCCGACATATCCACCGGACATTTTAAAGATACGGATGGTTCCATTCATTTAGTTGGTTCTGATTCTGAGTTTGGTACGTTAACCTATACCGTTGTTACTTTACCTTCTCACGGAACAATTAAGGATCCACTAAATAGTGACGCTGTGATAGCGGCTGGAGGAAGCTTGACTGGAGATGTATTGACATTTGTCCCTCACACTGATGAAAATCATAAATATATTTTTTCTGGTACCACAAGTTTTACTTACAAGGTTGTTGATAGTGGTGGATTAGAGAGTGCCACAAAAACAGTAACAGTTAAAGTTTTTGATTCTTACTTGAGCCCTCCAACATTAATAGGAGATGAGATTAATGGGGATGCAGCTGAAGATGGTTTTGGCCGTTCTGTTTCTCTAAGTGAAGACGGAACAATTATGGCAGTAGGAGCTCCATTTAACGATGCTGATACTGCAGATTCAGATAAGGGTCATGTTAAAGTTTTTAAATTTAATGGAACTGCATGGAGCCAAATAGGTTCAGATTTAGATGGAATCACTTCTCAAGATTATTTTGGATCGAGTGTTTCCCTTAGTGCAGACGGAACCATTCTAGCAGTTGGAATTCCTTATAATGACGTTGCGAACTCAAATGCAGGTCAAGTTAAAACATATTTATATAATTCAGGAACTAGTAATTGGGATCTTACAGGAACAATAACTCCAAATATCGAACCTTCTGGTTCTGATAAAGCTGTTTCAGAACAATTTGGAAATGATGTTAGATTAAGTAGTGATGGAAAAACTTTAGCTGTTAGTGATATTTGGTTTGATAGACCAGGTGGAAATAATCAAGGTAGGGTAGTAGTTTACCGATTCGATGGAACTGATTGGAATTCTTTAGGAAACGAGACCGCCTTGTATGGTGCAAGTGGAGATAATTTTAGTTATGGACTTTCTTTAAGTGCTAACGGAAATATTATGGCTGTTGGTTCTCATGAATACGATACTAAAATAAGCAACGGAGATGCTAATAATAAAAATAATGCTGGAAAAGTCAATATTTATCAGTACAATTCTGGAACTTCTTCTTGGGATGTTAAGGCTTCTTTAAATGGAGTGGAAACTTTTGATAAATTTGGAGCAGCTGTTGATTTAAGCAGTGATGGACTAACTGTTGCAGTAGGATCACCATACCACAGAGTTTCAGGGTCTGGAAATGAGTTTGTTGGTAAATTAAGTGTTTATAAATGGAACGGTACCACATATGCAGCTTTAGGTTCAAATATAATAGGATCTGATAAATACGATTATTTTGGAGCACATCTATCCTTAGATAATGAAGGAAATACTCTTTCTGTTATGGGTCCTGGCCATGACGCCACTTCAGGCTCAACCTATTTAAATAAGGGGAGAGTTAGGGTCTACAATTACGATGCTAGTTCAACTTCTTGGGTTCAATCACCTACTAGTTATGATTTTGACGGAGAAGCTGACGGAGATCAAAGTGCAGCAGGTAATGCTGAATCAAAAGGTCAGAGAGTTTTTTTAAGTGGAGATGGCTCTGTAATGGCTTTGGGGGCTGACAAAAATGACGGAAATGGAACAGATTCTGGTCACGTAAGAGTTTACAAGCTATTTGAGGTGCAACAAATTCCTGTGGCTAATTCACAGAGTGTCTCTTTCACATTGTATGAACAAGTTACCTCATCTGAAGAAATAACATTGACTGGAACAGATGGTGACAGTGGTCCAAATCCCTTGGTATATATAATCACCGAATTAAATACTGCAAAGTTATATGAGGGTGGTACAGAAATTACCTCTTCAGATATCCCCTATACTTTAACCGCCAATAAAGTCAAGTATAACAGTAATTCAGATGTAGCTGTTAGCGATTCATTTAAGTTTATAGTACATGATGGCAAGGCAAGTAGTGTTCCTGCAACTGTAACATTAACTATCATTCCAGACAACGATCCGCCTGTAGCTACTGACGATTCTGTAACTACTGACGAGGACGTAGCCAAAGACATCATACTAGCTGGAACAGATGTGGATACAACGGTTGCTAATTTGAGTTATTTGATATATTCCCTTCCAACTAATGGAACTTTAACTGATAAAAACAATAGTGATGCTGCTGTTAGTTTAGTTGATAGAGATACTGGAACATCTGATTCAGCATCTGCAAACAAACTAGTGGATAGTACTCAAGATTTTACTAGCACAGTGCAAGCAGGAGATTTTCTTGTAAACACAACGGATAATACCTATGCTGATATAAAAGCTGTAGATAACAATACTACTTTAAGTTTGAGTGCAGATATTATGGCTTCTGGAGAAACTTATACTATTAAAAGAGGGACCACTTTAGTGGTGATATCTGGAATTACTAAAGTAACCTACACACCAAATTCTAATTTTGCAGGATCAGACACCTTCAAATTCAAAGCTAGAGATAAAGGAGTGAATGATGATAGTACTACAGATGTCGAAAATAGTGTAGCAGCTGCTACAGTTTCTATTACTGTTAACAACACAGATAATGACCCTCCTGTAGCTCAAGATCAGTCAATTACAATTAATGAAGACACAGAATCTGGTACAATTACCTTGGTTGCTGCTGACCCTGATCCCGACGATACTACGTTAACTTACACTATAGCGTCTTTACCAAGTAATGGTAAATTGAAAGATGAAGGAACGGTTATTAATACAATCGGAGATTTAACAGGTGCTTTAACCTATTTGCCAAATACTGATTACATAGGAAACGATACTTTTAAATTTACAGCCAAAGACGATGAATCTACACCAGCTGTTAGTAACCAGGCTAACGTTACCATAACTATTACAAATGCGAATGATCCTCCGGTTGCTACTGCACAACCCGTAACAACAGAAGAGGATACTGCCAAAGAAATTACACATGCTGGAACAGATGCAGATGGTGATGCATTGACTTATATTCTTATAACTCTTCCAACAAACGGTTCGCTAAAAGATGCAGGAACAGTGATTGTAAGTGGAGATCTTCCAAAGACTTTGTCTTCAGCTAAAGCTACCTACACTCCAAACGCTAATTACAACGGAGCAGATTCCTATACCTTTAAAGTAAATGACGGTACTGTGGATAGTACACTTGCTGCAACAGTTTCCATTACTGTTAATCCAGCAAATGATCCCCCGGTTGCTACTGCACAATCCATAACAACAGAGGAGGATACTGCCAAAGAAATTACACATGCTGGAACTGATTTAGATGGAGATGCATTGACTTATATTCTTATAACTCTTCCAACAAACGGTTCGTTAAAAGATGCAGGAACCTTGATTGTAAGTGGAGATCTTCCAAAGACTTTGTCTTCAGCTAAAGCTACCTACACTCCAAATGCTAATTATAATGGAGCAGATTCCTATACCTTTAAAGTAAATGATGGTACTGTGGATAGTGGTGTTGCTGCAACGGTTTCCATTACTGTCAGTTCAGTAAACGATCCTCCGGTTGCTACTGCACAATCCGTAACAACAGATGAGGATACTGCAAAAGACATTACTCTTACTGGATCAGACCCAGAGGGAGACACTATTAGTTTTATTGTAGTAACACTACCAGCAAATGGTTCATTAAAAGATGCAGGAACCTTAATTGCATCGGGTGATCTTCCTAAATCTCTATCCTCAGCTGCAGTCACCTATACACCTAATAACAATTATACTGGCTCAGATTCATTTACATTTAAAACCAATGACAGTGCCTTGGATAGCTCTTTAGCAGCTACTGTCTCCATTAATATTACAGAATTTAATGATCCACCAACAGCGGATAATCAGTCTGTAGCAGCTGTGGAGCAGACAGCAAAAAATATAACTTTAACTGGAAACGATGCTGAAACAGATTCTCTTACATATATAATTTCAATACTTCCAACTCAGGGTAATTTAAAAGATGGTTCCACTATAATTGCAAGTGGAGACCTTCCTAAAACTTTATCTGGAAGTACATTAATTTATACGGGAACTTCAGATACTCCAACTTTGGATTCTTTTAAGTTTAAAACCCAAGATGCAGGTTCAAAACAAAGTAGTGATGCTACTGTTTCCATTACTTTTACTGCTTTAAATGATCCTCCAACAGCTGACAATCAATCATTGACAACTAAAGAAAATATTGCTTTAGATGTAATTCTTACAGGAAGTGATCCAGATGGAGGATCTGGTTCTTCTACTTGGACTCAGCTAGGCGATGACATTGACGGGGAAGCAGCAGATGATCGGTCAGGCCGTTCTGTTTCTTTGTCCTCAGACGGAACAACACTGGCTGTTGGAGCAATTTACAACGATGGTACTGCAAGTAATGCAGGACACGTTAGGGTGTATAGTTGGAGTGGATCGGCTTGGAATCAGCTAGGAGG
>MDSY01021435.1_pt1 | contig 21368 bp, 17 predicted proteins | sample 811131 | NCBI WGS metagenome assembly MDSY01 (sample SAMN05326643, study PRJNA326480) | marine metagenome | isolation source: seawater | place: Atlantic Ocean: South West | collected 2010 | reverse complement strand
CCTCCGATTTTCCGAAAAAATGCCTATATGTCAAGTATGTGGCCCATTCTCTTACCCTTGGTGGACAGGTAATCTACGTTCTCAGTTGAGATTCCGGTGATGTGCTCTAGCCTGGTTTCGATTTCGATACCATTGTCTCGGAGGCCCTTGACCTTGAGCGGGTTGTTTGTCATCAGACGTACCCTTTCTACTCCCGCTTCCTTGAGCATTTTGGCAGCTATGTCATACTCTCTGGCATCGGCCGGGAGGCCTAGAGCAAGGTTTGCATCCAGAGTATCATAGCCTACGTCCTGCAGAGCGTAAGCCTGGATCTTAGAATGTAAACCAATACCCCTTCCTTCCTGTCTCAAGTAAGCAATTGCTCCGCATCCTTCCTCCTGAATCTTCTTCATTGCCGATTGCAATTGAGGGCCACAATCACACTTCATAGAGCCGAATGCATCTCCTGTCAAGCATTCTGAATGTATCCTGACCAATGGAGCATTTCCGTTAGATATGTCTCCAGTGTAGAGTAAGGCGTGCTCCTTTCCGTTGCTGTCGAGGGTCACCCTGACCCTGAAGTTTCCATACTCCGTTGGGAGATAGGCATCTGCTTCAATTTCTACTGGTTCGGCATCTTCTTCAACTTGGATAGTCATATCTCTCGGTTTGCATGGGAGGTTATGAATGAGTGTTTGAAATATGGCATGCAAGAAAACACCGCCTTATATGCGCATGAACGTAGAAGGAGGCATGGTTGATGCAGGTCCGAGGTCGGTGAGTGTTGTTTCACCGAGGGTTCGTAGCCTCAACGACTTGCACATCAATACGTCCGGAGAGTTCGTACTTTACTGGATGACAGCAACCAGAAGATATCACTACAACGCCGCTCTGGACAGAGCGATAGAGATCAGTCTAGAGTTAGGAAAACCTTTGTTGGTGGTAGAGTGTATTTCCACAAGGCATGAGTGGTCCAGTGAAAGAGTTCTGACATTCGTTGTCCAGGGCATGGTGGATAACAAATCAGTCTTCGAGCAGAAGGGGATCTCGTATGTCCCATGGATTGAGAATCATATTGACTCTGGCGATGGGATGCTAAGTAAGCTCTCCACCAAGGCATGCGCGGTGGTTATTGACGACTTTCCCACTTACCTTCCTCGCTGGGTGATGGAACGAGCAAGTCGGACATGCAAGGTCAGTGTGGAGGCAGTAGACTCAAACGGGGTATTGCCCATGGGATATGCTGAGGGAGCTCACAAAACGGCCTATTCATTCAGGAAGCATATGCAGAAGAGTCTCCATCGTGCTCTGTCTACTTTCCCTGATGAAGATTCAATGGAAGGTGTCGATATAGACATTTCATTCGACATGTCCAGGTTCTCGGAAATAGTGGACGAGCTTGATCTTGAGTTCCCACCCCTCGAGTGGATTTGGAGGGTTGCAGAGGGCGGAAGTGTGGGAAGAAAGGCCATGGAGCCATTGGACATAGATCACGAGGTGTTCCCAGTTGACTCTGTTCGGGGTGGCTACTTCAGTGCTATTTCGATACTCGAGAACTTCATAGAAAGGAGGCTTGAGAATTACTCAGAGGGTAGGAATGACGCAGAAAACCCCGCAGTAAGTGGCTTGTCTCCATGGTTACATTACGGACATGTTTCTTCGTTCAGGGTTGTTAAAGCGGTTCTCGATAAGGAGAATTGGACATATGACTCAGTGTGCATAGAAGATACCGGGAGAGGCTCAAGATCTGGTTGGTGGGGACTATCAGAGTCTTCTGAGTCATTCCTCGATCAAATAATCACTTGGAGGGAGTTGGGGTTCAACTTCGCCCACTTCAGGAGAGATCACAATACGCTTGATTCGATACCCAGATGGGCAAAAAAGACACTGAATGACCACAGGGACGATGAAAGGACCAGATACACGTTTGAAGAAATAGAGGGGGCCAAGACTGAGGATGAAGTTTGGAACTCCGCCCAAAGGCAGCTACTCAGAACCGGTCACATGCACAACTACCTCAGGATGCTTTGGGGAAAGAGGATACTAGAATGGTCACCAGACCCAGAGACTGCAGCTGATTGGATGATTAGAATCAATGACAGATGGGCTCTCGATGGCAGGGATCCGAACTCCTACACTGGGATATTCTGGGTATTGGGTAGGCACGACAGGGCATGGGGTCCTGAGAGGCCGATTTTTGGCAAGGTTCGTTACATGTCATCTGCAAATACCAAGAGGAAGCTGAAGCTAGACGCTTATCTCTCGAGATGGGCAGAGGATGCACCAATCCCGAGAAGTCCTCCGAGGTGAAAAGATGTACAAGTACACACACGAGACTGTAGTAGATGCTGACATTGACTCTACCTTCGAGTGGTTTGAGCACGAGGGGTCTTTCAGGAGATTGATGCCCCCTTGGGAGGTAGCGGAGGAAATTAGAGCTGATGACTCCCTTGAGGTGGGGTCGCAGAGAGTGTTTCGATTCCCTGCCCCGGGTGCCCCCTTTCTGAAGATGACATGGGTAGCTGAGCACACGGCCTATGATCCGCCACATCACTTCTCGGATACGATGGTCAAAGGGCCCTTTTGGTCGTGGAATCACGATCACAACCTAGTCGAGTCAGGAGGGATGACAACTGTTAGGGACGAGGTTACCTACCAGGTTCCATTCGGCCCACTGGGAAACCTAGCCGATAGGATCCTCGGGGGCATGCTAGTCAGAGGCAGGATTTCCAAGATGTTCAAAGCCAGAGAACTGAGATTGCAGAGAGACATGAAGGAGCACTCCAAATTCGCCCGTGAGGGTAGAAAGAGGATTCTGGTTGCGGGTTCCTCGGGCCTCATTGGAACCCAACTAGTCGCCTTTCTGGATACTGGTGGACATGATGTATGGAGATTGGTAAGAAGGCCAGTAAAGGAAGGGGCAAAGGAGCTGTCTTGGGCCCCGGACAAGGGAGTTCTGGAATCCTCTGATTTAGAGGGCTTTGATGCTGTAATTCACCTAGGTGGTGCTGGGATAGGAGACAAGAGATGGAGTAAGAAGCGGAAGAAACTGATTGTGGATTCAAGACGCGAGTCCACTATGCTGCTCTCAGAAACCCTCAGCAAGCTAGAGAAAAAGCCCGAGACATTCATTGTGGCCAGCGCAATTGGGTACTACGGAAACAGGGGAGACGAGGATCTCGATGAGGCTAGCGCACCAGGCAGTGGTTTCCTAACGGACACAGTAATCGATTGGGAGTCTTTTCCCGATTCAGCTAGGGATGCTGGGATACGGGTCATTAACCTCAGGAATGGCATTGTTCTTTCCGCAACGGGAGGAGCCCTAGGAAAGATGCTGCTACCTTGGAAGATGGGAGGAGGAGGGCCACTCGCCGGAGGGAGGCAATGGATGTCATGGATATCATTGGATGACGAAGTGTATGCCATACACCACCTCATGATGACCTCGAGTTGCTCGGGGGCTTACAACATGACTGCCCCCCAGCCAGTGACTCAGCGGGTATTCTCGAAGACCCTTGGCAGTGTTCTCCGACGTCCCGCCTTTGCCCCGATCCCCGGATTTGCGATGAAGATACTATTTGGAGAACTGGCAGGGCCATTACTTATCGAGGGCCAGAAAGTACACCCCATGAGACTCCAAGAGTCTGGTTATGAATTCCTGCACAAAGACCTTGAGTCTGCGCTTAGAGACTCTCTTGGAATTTGGAGGTAGTGTGGTGCAGGAGTCCCTTGCTGAGATTAGGAATATCTCCCTAACCGGTAGGAAAAATAGGCTCTATGGTGGAATTCTACTAATTTCAGTAGGTCTTGTCATCAATCTATACTTCTTTTTCGGAGGGGAGTTGCCAGAGTTTTTACCCTATCATCAGTCATTGACGGCTGCAATTATTTTCGGATTCTTCACGGCGGGGTTCCTTGTCCTGCTGGAGTCTACGACACAAGTATGCGTATATCACGGATTCATGGGGACGCATGAGTCTTCGTCGGGAGGGAAGAAGCACGCTGATGACTCGGTCGCCGCTGCTTGCAGAAGCAAAAGCTGGGTGATAATTATTCAATCGGTGATTTTGGGGACCTTGTCAGCGGCGATCTCGTTTTGGATGGTCACTTAATAGTCAAAATTTTATTTTGGTCACCTAGTTTGAGCTGCGGTGGAACATTCCCAACATCGCAGGGGCAATCACCATGCTAGCAATCAGGGATAGTCCAATCATGATTGCGCAGAACAACCCAAAAGTGGAGAAGAAGCCCATTTTTGACTGATTAATGACCATGAATCCAGCGAAATCGGATACGGCCGAACCAAACAGGGCTATCCCAGACGCCCCTCCAACAACCGCTATCGAGCTCATCGAGTCTTTTCCATTGTAGGTCTCCTCTCTGTATCTCTCGACAAGGTGAATCACGTAGTCTATACCGACTCCCAGTGAAATAGCAGCTATTGACACAGTTACCATGTTTAGGCCATAACCGAAGACATCGACTAGCGCGTAAAGCCATATTATGACTATGCTTATTGGAGTAGTTGTGATTGCTGCAAAGGTGAACGCGTCATTGCCCCACACAACGGACAGGACAAGAGATAGAGCCGCTAGAGGGAGTGCGTATTGAGCGCCCATGAGGAAGTACGCGAAGGCCGATAGGATAGTTGCATTGAGAAGCACGCGCTTGATGAATTGGGGATCTCTAGACATCTCGATCCTTTGCATTATTGGCTCCTCTTCCCTGTAACCCCACCACAATGTAACGAAACAAAGGACTAGTCCCAGTAGTATCGTCCCTTGGAGGTCATCCTGCATCGAGTCGGCGGCTACGAATCTGATCACTGGCTCGCCTGTGGGTATCGCCCATGTTACAGGGTACTCTTCATCCGAGAAGGCGGAAGCGAGGTCCCCTCTGATTCTGAAATTACCAGATGACAGGTTCTGGAAGGGGGCCATGTCAGTCTCCAGTTGGGCCAGAGCTGGCTCTACGAGGGCGAATTGCTCTGGACTGGAGATGCCGAAGCGCATTGAGGTCCTTGGATAAATTGGAGTGTTACCTGAATTAGTCAGCCAGGGGTTGTCGAAATCAAGATCGCCCTCTACCTGAAGGAATTCGCCGACGATGCTAGTCGAGAGGGCAGGATACCCTCCACTAGCCGGTATTCCCCTAGTTAGCATGAATCCATAAAGAAACGTCAGTGATTTGCTGTCCTCTGTCGAGGGTATGAAGATGAACTCGAAGTCTCTGTTGGGGATGACAATGGTCTCACATCCGATTCCCCCGTCAGACGAGTCGAAGTCCCATCCTGCTTCCTCGAAGGGGGTTTGATTCCATGCCATTGCGGCCCTGAGATACCATAGCATCTGATCTATCGCAAGTAATTCGACGTCCCCACTTGGGGATCTTGTGAACTGATCTGGTTCATCCGCACTGTGGGAATTCATATTCTGCCTCAGTTCCTCCATCGCAGAGAGAATCATTGGATTGGATATATTCCCTTCAATGAGGATGTATGCAGGCTCCCCCTCATCACTGAATCTCTCATTTATCAGACTGACCCCAATAGCTAGATCCGATTCCTCCTCGACGAAGTCCTCTACTTGGAAATCGCCCTCCAATGAAAGCATCATGGGCACTGCAATTAATGTCACTAGGATTGAAGCTGCAATTACCAGAGGCGAGAATTTTGCTGAGTTAGTTGCTACCGCCGAAAGCCATGATTTTGGGATCATGTGAAGCGTATCTTGTGGCTCCTCGCGCAATCTATTTCTCGAGTCTAGCCACATGTCTACATCCATCCTGGTAAGAGGGACCCACAGACCTGTGAGGAAGAAGGCACACAGTACACCTATTCCGGCCTCTATCCCGAACGACCTTAGCGCAGCTATGTCAGAGGAAAGATTGGCAGAGAAGGCTACTATTGTTGTCACGGATGTCAGCATGATTGCGAGGCCGACCTTGCTGATTGACATCCGGGAAGCCTCTTCTGGAGACTTTCCAGATTTTCTCTCCTCCTTGTACCTGTGGAGGCTGTGGAGGCTGTCATCTATCTCAAGAGCCAGTATCAATATGGGCAGTAGGTTGGAGAATTGGGATCTGAAGATGAACTCGAACCCAGTCTTCTGTCCGAATATTATCGCCCAACCAATCAGCCCGTACATCCAAGCCAAAGAAAGGGCCAGTGCTGTGGAAACGATAGCGACATCTGAAATCCTCCTCAGGTTAATCCAGAGCAAGGCCACTACGGCGAATGACATCGCCACCACCAGATAGACACTAGAGAGTAGTTCTCTGTTTATCTCGACGTTTATTGACTCCGCGAACATCAGAGTGACTACATTGTCGTCACTCTCCCTGAGGTCTTCCTCCAGGGACAGATACAGCCATTCGACAGAACATAGTGGTGCGCCCGTTTCCTCTCTTGACCTGCAGTAGTCAACTGTGTACCTAACAGGGTCTGTTTTCAGCGTGAGGCCCTCCAAGTCGTATCCAAATTCTGCTGTGGCATTCTTCCAGGAGAATGTCCAACCGTTGGATTGCATTTCGTCTCTATCGAAATTGACGATTAGCCATGCTGCTGATGCGGACCACCTGCCATTGGTCCACAACTCCGATGATATGGAGCCGTCTTCTGCTATTGTGTGTCCGACCGGTCCAATCACGGGGCTAGAAGGGTCTGGGGTAAATGCTCGATCGTTAGAGAGGAATCTAAGGAATGCTCCATTGCTATTGTTGGCCATCCTGTGAGCTGCAAGGTCTATGTGATCCTGAGTAATGTTTGGATCATCGAATTCTAGGCATTCGAGTTCCCCACAATCTGTCCAATTTGTTGGGGCCGGATCAGTAGACTCCTCTATGTCGAGTGTCGTAGCCAGCTTGTATGGGTTGATTCTTGGCTGTGTCAGAGAGGACTCGCCTGACATGAACGATCTAAAATCAGATGCCAGGTCAAGAATCCCAATGGCTGGGTCTCCGGAAATCTCAGAGGCTATTGGAAGGTAGAACTGTGAAATCTCGTGCTCTCGAAGTGTGTTGGCGTTTTGATCGATCTCCCTCAGCACGGTCAGATTCAGGATTCCTCCTGCGGGACTAGTGATTCCTGATGACCTTCCGGGGTAGTCTGCAATCATATTGACGTTCGAGTCACTTTCACCGAAAAACGACGGGTCTCTCACGAAGACTCCGAATCCCCAGATGTTCCCTGCAGCAGTGAATTCCTCCCTCAGAACGAGATTCGCGTCCAACTCTGGCGATTCCATATCGTATGACTCGATGTCGATGGGCTCCAGAGTGGCAATTATCCCAGGTACCATCATTATCGTGAACAATACGACAGCGACATGCACCTTCCTCCTACGGGGGATTAGTGTATCAGCAACGCTTGAGAAGTCCCGCACAGTAGATTCTCCTGCAAGACCTGTATTTCATTGGTTGTGTGGGGCTATAGGCCTGTTTCTCTCAGAGAACCCAATGCCTCTGCTTGTGCGTCTGTGAGTTCGTCTGGTTCGTCAAGAACGAACTCGATGTCCAGTGGGTCGCCAGAATGGCCATGACCCTGGATTCTACGCCTATCTCCAATTCTCGTCCCTTCGGGAACACCAATCTCGATTTTCTTACCTGCAGGTGTCATAATCCTGACCTTTCCCCCAAGGAGTAGTGTCGTGATAGGGACCGGTACCTCTTGGATTAGTCTGCCCTCCTCCCATCTCCTGCCCTCCTCGGCGTCGAGCCTCAAGGTGATCAGTAGGTCCCCTGGTTCGCCATGTGGGTGTTCGTGACCCATGTTCTTGAGTCTTAGTTGCTGACCATGGATCGCCCCCGGAGGGACTTTGACTGTTAGCGTACTTCCCTTGGTCTGCACTCCCTTGCCATTGCATGCAGTGCATCCCTTGGAGGTGCCAAATGAGGTTCCTCGGCACCTATCGCACCTTCTAAGTCTTCGATGGCTGAAGCGAACTTCTGTTCCGGAGGTGGCTTGCTCCAGTGATATATCGAGCCCAGACTCGATATTCGCACCCTTGGTGGTTTCGAATTCTGATGGAGTCTGTCTGGCTGAAGGCCGAGTTTGTCTTGAGAATCCCTGCCGAGGAGCTCCACGACCACCCATGAATTGTGAGAAAATATCCCCCAAGTCGACCCCTCCTCCGAATGGGTTGCCCCCTCCGAATGGGTTGCCCCCTCGGAACATTTCCTCCATCCTCTTCCTCTCATCGAACTCCCTTCTAGCGTCTGCAGTGCCAATTTCCTCATATGCCGTCTGAATTGACTTGAACCTCTCCTCCGCAGCTGCATCATCTGGATTCCTATCCGGATGATATTGCCTGGCTAGCTTCCGGTAGGACCTCTTAATTTCAGCTTCTGAGGAGTCCTTGGAGACGCCTAGAACTCGGTATGGGTCCTCCGTCATCGGTAATCCTCGGTAGAGTGTATGTCTTCAACCTGCTGAGTTTGTAATCGATGTGATAATGGGATTGGGGGACTTGCGATGTACATGGCAGTAGGATGGGCCGTATTCAGGAACTACGTTGAGCACGCTAAGGAGATCAAGGGTGACGTCACTGATTACCCCCGATTCTTCCTGATGCCGCACACTGCACACGTCGAGTCAGACGATGGTGGGAACAACGTGATTGCGCTCGGTGCTGATGAGCACATAGACCACGAGGTCGAGATGGTAATCAAGCTCGGAGAGAATCTAGAGCCTGTGGAGATGTGCGTAGGGTGCGACACCACTAACAGAACTAGGCAGACATTAGCCAAGGAGAAGGGGTGGCCATGGCTGGAGGGCAAGGGGTTCGAGGGCTCTGGGGTCCTAGGCACTTGGTCCCCCTGGGACCCTAGGCCGATGGAAATCTGTCTATCTGTCAATGGGGAGGTCAGGCAACTGGCCTCAACAGATTTGATGGTTCACTCATTCGAATCGATAATGAGTCACCTCGAGGAATGGTATGGATTGAGTCCTGGCGACCTCGTATGGACGGGGACTCCGAAGGGAGTCGGTCCCATGAAGGAGGGGGACCTGGTCGAGGCCTGGATGAAGAATTCGGATGGGGTGAAGATCAGTTCACTTAACGGCAAATGCGTTATTTAGAATGGCATTATCCGGGAGATATGGACGTAGAGTACGATTTCAAGCCAGCATTCACGCTAATGACCGCTAATTTGGGGCCTGGAGAGTCACTCAAGGTTGAGCCTGGGGCCATGGTTGCCCAATCGAGAGGCGTCGACATGAAGACAGGGATGAGTTCCGGTGGCGTAGGAGGGTTTCTGAAGAGTATGGCTAAATCTGCGTTTGGAGGGGAGTCTTTCTTCGTCAACACGTACACGGCGGGATCCGCTGGTGGATGGGTATCTATGGCGCCAGCAGCCCCTGGTGACATCATGGAATTCGATGTTGCTCCCGGGCAGGAACTAATGATGCAGGGTGGTTCATTCATGGCCTGCACTCCGAATGTCGAAACAGACACAAAGTTCCAGGGGGCAAAGGCCCTGTTCTCTAGGGAGGGGGCGTTCTTCCTGAGGGCCTTCTGCGAGAGTGGCCCTGGCAAGGTATACTACACGTCATACGGAGCAATCAAGGAAATCGAGGTGAATCAGGAAAACCCAATCGTTGTTGACAACGGGCACGTAGTCGCATTCACGGGTGGGCTCACCTACCGTTTGTCCAAGGTAGGCGGCCTTGGTTCAGCCTGGCTTGGCGGTGAAGGCGCTGTCTTGGAATTCAACGGAAACGGGAAGGTATGGATACAGACACGTAACCTACAGTCCCTAGCGCAGAGATTGATACCATTCTGGCCGCAGAACAGAAGTAACTGAGCATGAGAACCTTGAGATGCCATATCCCTGAGGCGGTACCATGGAGTCGGGTAGTCGCAGGGTTGTGAACACTCGCCTCATTGATCATGATGGGATAGTCAGGGAAGGGGATTTCCTTCTCCATGCCGACGGCTCCTATAGCCTGAGCAATGGCGATGAAGACGTACTGGAGACGGTCGACGGAAGTGACCTACTCATCACCAGGTCCCTTCAGAACTGGCACACCCACCTTCCTATGACACTCAACAGGAGCATGGGAGAGGGGCTCGGACTGATGGAATGGCTGGAGACCAGTATTTTCCCAAGTGAGAGGAACCTATCACCAAAGCTAGCAGCCATAGGAACCAGGGCATCTGTGGCTGAGATGATCGCTGGAGGAACTACTTTCGCATGCGATATGTATCACTTTCCGGGCTCAATAGCCCCCGTTGTGGCCGACTCTGGGATGAGGGGCATTATCTGTGGCCCTACGACAGACTGGCCTCCACCCGAGGACGGTGACAGCGATAGTGGCAAGGCACTTAGGGAGCTTGATTCTCTGATAAGGACCGGTCCACTTGGCTCTGGAAGAGTCGAGTATGGAATAGCAACTCACGCCGTCTACACATGCACGGAGGAGGTCTTGAGGAAGGCGAGCGAGATGTCCAGGGAACTGGGAGCTAGGCTGAGCATACACACATCCGAAACTAGGAGCGAGGTAGCCGAGTGCCACGAAAAAACCGGGATGTACCCAATAGAGTACCTGGATTCTATCGACTACTTCACCGAGGGGACCGTCTGCGCACATTGCGGATGGGTCACAAAGAAGGAAATGAGAATACTGGCCGGGCACGGTGCGCATGCAGTACACTGCCCGGTTTCCAACCAGAAGCTTGCGTGTGGTGGAACTATGTCATATCCCGCGATGATAGAGTCGGGAGTTGATGTTCGCCTCGGTACAGATGGTGCGGCTAGCAACAATGGGCTCGACATGCGTGCGGAGGCCAAGGCGGCCAGCCTAGTTCAGAGGCATGACCATTGGGAGGCTAGCATACTGGACCCGGTAGAGACGTGGCAACTGGCAACGAAAGGATCAGTAGATTGGGTAACTTGGGATCTCAACAATATCAGAATGAGGCCTCGAGGGAAGGATAGCAGGAGGGTTCTTTCGAACCTTATCTACTCAGGTACCGATTGTCTTGATGTCTTCGTGGACGGGTTCGGGATTCGCAGGGATGGAGTCACCCTGACTGTCGACGAATCCGCTGCATCCTTGGATCTGGAGGAAGCCGCCCAGGAATACTACTCAGACATCTAGAGGCCTATGTCCTCATTCTCAGAGCCTCTATTTCCGAGTCTGCTTCACCGAGCGAGGAGAGGCATGCCTGTATGTCGCCTTCTAAGAGATAGGCATCGGCTTCGGCTAGCAGTCTCTCAGATTTCTTCCTTCCATCATCTGTAGGGGCTATCCCTGCTGAGTCGAGTCTCGCCCTCATAGATCCCCACTCCTTGTTCAGGAAGTCGAGTAGCTCTTGCGCGTCTTCTCTCTCGGACTCGAAGTCCCTCAGTTCCTTGGTTAGTGATCCCAGACTCTCGAACGCTCCATCCCAGTCACCGGAGTCAGCCATTCCTGAAATCGATTGGAGTCTCGATTCCCAGTCCCCCCCATTAGGGAATCTGGACTCCAGTTGCTTCCTCTGTCTGAGGGCCCGCTGGACCTCCTTCATCGAGTCCGATGTGCCCCTTATGTCCCTGGAGATGCTCTCCGAGATTCCCTTTGAAAGGGAGAAGTCACCTGAGTCGAAGGCGGCCTTTGACTCCTTGAGTCGTTCCTTCGAGTCGTGGCTGATGTCATCACTGACAGCGGAAAGGGCTTGCTCAGCCTCCTTCAAGGCTCTAGTAGCCTCTTTCTCAATGGAGTCGAGGCTTTCCAGGTGTCCCGGTATTGTTGAGGCGATCTGTATTGCTTCCAGTGGCTCCTCGGCCTCCATAGCCTCCCTCGCTACCATAAGGAGGCCTCTGACCGAGTCCGCAGCCTGGCCGGTATGCCCGGATATCGCCTCCTCGCCTTCCCTGATCGAATTCATTGCCTTCTCCCAGTGGTCGATAACCACCTGAGCCTTCGTCTTTGCAATTCTGTAGAGTACCTCAGCCTCCCTGAGGGAGCCTAGTTCAGCCTCCCTCTCTCCCTGCTCGAAGGCTCTGCGTGGCCCCTTGGCAGAGGTGGTCACCCCCTCTGCACTAGTCACAGAGGATAGCGAATCCTCCCTAATATCTCCCAGATCTACTGACATGGCGATAATCCTCTCGGACTCCCTCATTGCCTCCCCTATGAGCATAAACCCCTTCTCTGGGTCCTGCCATCCGACATCCCTTGCATTCTTGATCAGTGAGGCAGCTTGTTCAAGACCTGAGTTTTCGGTTCTCAGTTTCATCATTCTGGTCTCTGCCTCCTCGATAGCCTGGGCGAATTGCCTCCTCTCATCATGATCATCGTCTTTGGCCATGAGATCAGGAAGTAGGTATACGACTGGGAGCCCGATAGTCACGGCCCATGCAATCAATCCAGCCTCCGAATTAGCCAATACTGCTATGGCGATAGCCAATCCGACTGCGCTAGTTAGACCCCTTAGCCTGCGAGCTGATATCGAATTGTCAAATGTCGGATAGGAGGAATTCCACAATGCGAACGACACGGCTAGCAGAATCGCGGAAGCAATCAATGAGTCCTGGGTTGCCGTCTCCTTTTGGGATGTCACCATCGCCATTGCCACTATTCCAGGCCATGCTATGTTGGATGCTACTCCTACTCTTGTTCGCTCAACTGGGCCATAGTCTATCAGATCGGAGAGCAAGATGGCTGAGATGAAGAGCGCGGCTACCGGTCCTGACCTAGTGATGAGTTCCGCCTCTCCCTGAACTGCTGGCCACAGCCACCAGCCACCACCGAAAACCAGGATCAGTAGGCCTAACAGAGCAAACTTCTCAACCCTCAATTTATGCTCGTTGATCACCCTCTGCGGGTAGTCCGGGAGCAGCACCATGGCAATTGAGCGGTGCCCCCCTCTCAAGAGGTTCGCGGGTGTTTGACTGCCTCAAGGCCCGGTTGAGTCTCGCCCCCACAGGCGGTTTGCCCCCCAGATAGCGAGAGTAAGCGTCACCAAGACCGCCAAGAAAGCCTGTGTGGAACTGCTGATTGATGAGACCATCTTGGATTTTGCACTTATGGCGTCCTCGAACTCCAGAACCCCTGCATCATCGTCCATCGAGCTTACCCATTCAAAGTAAGGATTGTACGTCCCGATCTCCTCTAGGTACACGTTAAGCTCGGCGCTGAAGACTCCGGTGGAGGTAGCGGTGGCCCCTGGGATCATTACGTAATCCGTGCAGTTTGCGGAGTTGCATAACCTTCCAGATGCGGTCGTGGCGCCTAAGTTCTGCATCGTTACGATGAACGTGACTGTCTGACCCTCTGTCTGATCCCCGATAACGTTCTGCTGGAGAACTTCTATTTCAACACCGAAAGCAGGGGCTACGGACAGGTAGAAGGATATTGACCCCCTGTTTCCGGACGAATCCCACGACTCTATCTCGAATAGGTGGTTGCCAGTTTCCATGGCTGGGAGTTGTACCTTCTCAGCGTCTTCCCAAGTTCCGTTATCCACTAGTTTCTCATTATCCAAAGAAACCATCCAGACTAGGTCATGAATCGAGTCTATGTCGTCGAATGACTCTGTGAGGGAAAGTACGACGTCATCGCCCTGTCTTGCGGGATTGTCGGGGGAAATAGGTACTGACTGTGCGATAATCTCAGGTATTATCGTGGGCGGTGAGCCATCCAAAACCATGACTTGCCATGCACCTGAATCACTGTTGCCCGCTTCGTCGGTAACAGTCATCACAAGCTCCCATACACTCCTTTCCTTGGATTCATGACGCTCGCTTACATTCAGGTGCATACCATTGATCTGGCTACCCTGGGAGAACCTGTCTGTGAAGCCTAGCTCATCGTTTGAGAAGTGCCTCCATCCCTGAGACTTGTTTGAGGTTACCTCGATCAGTACTGGCTGCCCTAAGTCGTCTGTTGAGGTGATGTTCATAGTCAGCTGACTGTCTGATCTGACTCGGATATTACTCTGAGTCTCGTCATGAATGACCTCGGTTCCATCTGACTGTATCTCAGTAAAGTGGGCGTACCAGACTGGCACAGAGCCGTCAACAACGTTGTTTTCGTGCCAGAAGACAGTGGAAGAGAAGCTGTCCGAGCATGTCGCTGTTGCGGAAACTACGTCTCCCGCGGAGTACCCTAGTTCGGAAGGGACGATTGTCTGCTCGGTTTCTCTTGATTCAAACATGAAGGTCCCATTGTTGGCGAATTCCCAGAATACCGATGGGGCCTCCAGAGCACTATCTGTGCACGATGCTGAGTACGTAGTTGGAGAGTCAAGTGGCATCGACCAAGATCCTGCAGCACCCACTCTCTCCGCAGTAATGGAAGGGGGCTGATTTTCATCTATCGAAATTCTGATGTCCGAGTAAACGGGAGCCTGTCCCCTGTTTACTGTGAATTCACTGGGCGTACCCTCGATTATTTCTTGCATCGCACTGTACCTGAACTCCCATGGATGAGGTAGCGATATTGTGAGAGGGACTTCCTCGATAGCTGAGCCTGACCTTGGCAGGTCTAGGAGCCTAGTTGACCTTGTGTCGGCCTGAGCCACGAGAGAGGCTGATTCGTTCCAGCCCCATGTTCCGTTTTCGATGTCAACCGAACCGGTCCTTGGGGGAGTTACGAATACCGAAGTTCCCAGAGCTGATTGCATCGGCTCATTGTCGAAAGAGCAGCATCCTCCAGTCTCGGAGTCGAGCCAAGACCTAGCAGAAACTACCAGTGAAGCGAAAGCTGAGACCTCTGAGAAGTCCAGTGTTCGATCCGAGTTTCCAAGATGCTGGTCAATCTGATTCCTCAAGCCGAGGGACTGGTTTGGAAGAAGGTCAGTTCCGTACTCATCACGGATAGTAATGCTTGCGGACCATGTAGCGTTGAATTGAGCTCCGGGCCCTATTTCCCCCGAAATTGAAAGGTGCGATTGTCCCTGGATGTCAACTTGGGAAGGAAATGGATCTAATCCGTCTTGACCTAGGGGAGTCACATTGGAGTAATCGATGGCCATCATCGCATCTGAGATTACGCTCTCCCTGACATTCTTCCAATTACCATCTGGACGCGTGTTGGTGAACATGACGAGAACCACCGATTCCCCGGAGTCCGTGACTTCCCTCCTGAAGTTGGTCGATGATCCGGAGAAGCTTCCCCAGTGCTGCCAGGTCTCTTCGTCATCGCTGAGAACATAAACACCGCTACCATACCAAGGATCGAAGGTATCGTAAGAGTTCTGGGTAAAGAAATCGAAGGGGTTCTCGAAGATTTCGTTTTCTATGGTCCCATCAATGTGGGAGATGAACTTGGCATAGTCTGAGGCCGTGGCAATCCAGCCCCCGCCACCATCCTTCTCCTCAACTACGAATGCACCACAATCGGGCCCGGGGGAGATTGGGAAGATGGGGTCGCCGTCATCGTCTTGCCCACTCGGAAAGTGGCACCAGCTGTTGTAGTCGTCGAAGTATGAGACCTCGTCCTCATCTCTCTGTTCGGGCATGGTCATTCCGATGGACATACTTTCTATGCCCATGGGCGTCAGAACGTTTTCTACGATATATTCCTCGTATCCCATCCCAGTCTGGTTCTCGATAATCTGACCTAGAATCTGATATCCGATATTTGAGTAGACGTATCTGGAACCGGGTTCGAAGTCCAATGGCCTTCGAAGCCACTCCGAGAGAATTCTTTCCATGCTGATGGGAGCTAGATTACCGTTATCGTAGTCGTCGATCAGGGACTGCTTGTCTATGCAGGCGTCATTCTGCCAAGATCCGGTCCATGAGTTCCAATGCCAGTAGGTGGGGTCGGAATTCGGGCTACCGTCCCTGTCGAAACCAGCGCGGTGGTTCAGCAGCATTGAGACCGTGATATCGTCAATAGAGTACGATGTCGGGTGATTCGGATAGTCACATCCCCCTAGTCCTGTTGGGATCAGGTGCGGTACCAAATCGACCATTCTGTCATCTAAGGAAATTGTCCCATCCTGGACCAGAGTAAGGATTCCTGCGGCAGTAACCGCCTTGGAAAGGCTGGCTATCCTGAACTTCGAGTCGACCGTCACCTGTGAGTCCCAGTAATTGCCATTCTCGTCGGTCCCATTTGCGGAGATTCCGTATCCCTTGTTGAAGACCAGGGATCCATTGTGCATGACTGAGACTTGGGCCCCGGGTATCTGCCACTCCAAAAGAAGGTCAGAGATCTCAGAGTCGAGTTCAGAAAATGGGTCATTGAGGGGAGATATCTCATCGTTGGCCGATGCGATAAAGGGAATGGTGGAAATTAGCATCAGCGAGACTATTGCGAGTGCCTTGGGCTTGGAACTCATCTGTCTAACCCCTGTGTATGATGGTGGAACCGTGCTCGTCTATTCCGAGAGGAATCATCAACAATCCCAGTTCACCTAGGCTTTCCCTGATCTCAGCGTTACCGTGGACTAGGAAGAAGCCTCCTCCTCCTGCGCCAAGGAGCTTTGCCCCCGTCGCTCCCCTGCTCATTATCTGGTTGTAAATTTCATCTATGTCATCACGACTGACGCTGGCTGAGATGCCTCTCTTTAGTTCCCATGTCGTTTTCAAAAGACCTCCTAGTCCTGAGAGGTCTCCTGACTCAAGCATCCCTCTTGCAACATTAGCGTGCCCTCTGATTTCTCGTAACCTGGAAATCTTATCCTCCTCATCCTCCGGATCTTCGCCGAGAACGGCGCTCGCGCTCCTTGTCATCCCAGTAAATACCAAGGTGAACTCCTCGGAAATTCTATTTCTGATTTCCAAGGGTATGTCTAGAGGGGTCACTTCGGTTCCCCCCTGACTGAAGGAAATACTGTTTATCCCCCCAAATGAGGCCGCGTATTGATCTTGCCTTCCTATTGGTTGGCCTAGTATGCCTATCTCAATTTCACAGGCCTCCTCGGCAAGCTGCGTTGGAGATGGGTCGCGACCCGCGTAGGCATGTAGGGCATTCAGAAGCCCTACTGTGACAGAAGAGGACGAGCCGAGCCCGGTTCCTCTTGACGGGATGTCAGCGATGGTCGTGATCTCCACTCCAGAAGTCACCCCGGTCATCCTCATTGACTCCCTTACAAGCTCGTGCTCGATATGCTCGAAGTCATCCACAAGCTCCATCTTTGAGTATGAAACCCTCACCAAATCATCGAATCTACGGTTCACTGTGACATGGATGTGCCTGTCCATTGCGGCTGAGGTTACCATGCCTCCCGAGGGCTCGGAGTTTGAGAACCAGTCTAGGTCCGTTCCCCCTCCGCAGAACGACACGCGAAGCGGTGTCCGACTGATTATCATCAATACTGGGGGTGGCACACCCCACATCAAGCCGACGGTATCGCGTCAGGTTACTATTGTCGTCGATGACAACACATATGACCTAGTCACTACCGGGTCGAGTGGAGAAAGATGTCTGACGTCGTGACAATGGATGATCTCACGAACAAGGAAATCATGTCTATTCTTGATGATGCGGAACGACTAGTTCCGGTCGCCAAAGGAGATATTCACCTTCCGCTGCTAGAAGGGAAGGTTCTAGCAAACATGTTCTTCGAGAACTCTACAAGGACTAGGATGTCCTTCGAGTCGGCCATGAAGAGGCTTGGAGGATCAGTATTGAATTTCACATCGGTGGGAACATCGGTAGCGAAGGGGGAGACTCTCTTCGACACTATGCAGATGGTTGATGGATACGCAGATGTGGCAGCTATCAGGCACCCGCGGCAAGGTGCGGCCCAGTACAGCGCAGATGCGATTGGAATCCCCATATTGAATGCGGGTGATGGAGCTGGCAACCACCCGACACAGACGATGCTGGATCTATTCACTATCCGCGAGGCTCATGGCACTTTGGAGGGACTCAATGTGGCGCTTGTCGGAGATCTACGATACGGGAGGACAGTTCACAGCCTATCTCATGCACTGGTTAGGTTTGGTGCTACTCTAACACTTGTCTCGCCCGATGGGCTGAAGATGCCTGTTGAGATAGTGTCCGACCTGAAGGATCACGGAGCGGAGATTGTCGAAACCAATGACCTGAGCGGGGTCGTTTCAGAGGCCGATGTCATCTACATGACCAGGATTCAGAAGGAGAGGTTCCCCGATGAAGATGAGTACGCGAAGGTCGCCGGGATATACATGCTCGATTCATCGGATATGTCCGGGGCCAAGGATGGAATGATTGTGATGCATCCCCTCCCTCGTGTAAGCGAGCTTCATCCGAGCCTTGACAATACCGAGAACGCCAGGTACTTCCAACAGGCATTCAACGGGGTTCCTACGAGAATGGCGCTACTTTGCAGATGCCTGGGCGTCAAAGTTCCGAAGAAGGTGAAGTAATGAGCGAGATGAGAAGAGTAACGGCCATCTGTAATGGCACTGTGATAGATCATATTCCCTCTGGACGAGCCATCCAGGTGATCAGGATGCTCAGGGTCGATACGAACAGGTCAAACCCCGTCTCCCTCGTGATGAACGTGCCAAGTGACAAGATGGGGAGGAAGGACGTTCTGAAGATCGAGGACTTGGAGCTGAGCCAGGAGGAGTTGGATAGGCTTGCTCTAATATCGCCCCAAGCGAGTGTGGCGATAATCAGGAACTACGGAGTCGCCGAGAAGAGGGTCGTAGAGCTGAATGAGGAGCTGTTGAATGTGGCCAGGTGTACTTTCTGGAACTGCATCACTCAGAATAAGATGGAGCCGCTTCCACAGAAGCTAAGGGTGGTGAGTCGTGATCCAATAGAGGTGAGGTGCTACTATTGCGGAAGGGGCCAGAATATGGAAGAGATCATTGAGAATATCCTGTGATGGACGAGTTTCAATTCTAAATGTCCCTTGGTATCATTACTTTCTTGATTACTACAAATTGTAAGATTGCGACCACGGCAAATATGGTAGCGGCGACCAATGCGATCATTGAACCGCTGCCGGTGTCCATTTCTGCAGAGAAGTAAAGGCCCAGCATGACAGCACTCAGCCCGAATATCTGCGTCAAAATAAGACAGTCTCTGAAACTACGGCCTACCAGCTGTGCAGTGGCCGCTGGAGTCACCAGCAACGCTGTGACCAGAAGGGTGCCGACCACTTGCACCATACTTACGACTACTGCTGCAGTAATGATGCTGAACATCAGGCCGATGCCACGAACAGGGAGTCCTTGGACTCGAGCGGACAGGGGGTCAACGGTAGTTGCAAGCAGAGGAGAATGAATGAAGAGCAACGACACAATTGATATGGTGCAGATGTATGCAATGAGATCTAGGTCACTCTCCGAGATCAGCAGAAGGTTTCCAAACAGATAGCCTTCGATATCAGTCGTTATTCCCCCTCCTGAAATACGCAATATCACAAGTCCAAATGCCAACATCCCAGTAAGGAAAATTGCGATTGAAGCGTCCCCGGTGAGAATTTCCCTTGATTGTAATTCATAGATCATTATGGATGCGGTTACAGAGAACACTAGTGCGTACCACAAAGGAGATGTGGAACCGAGAACAATTCCCACAGCAACCCCGCCGAATGACACGTGAGCCAGTCCGTCCCCGATCAATGCGAGATTGCGAATCAGGAGGAAGGATCCCAGGAAACCCGCCACTATCGTGACCAATATCGCTGCAAGCAATGCTCGTTGGAACATCTCCATGGTGAAGAAATATGGAAAGATTTCACCGGGCATCAGAGGTGCGAAGAATTCCATCACAGGGGCGGTGACCTCCAATATCGCAGTACCTAGGCCCATCACTTCCCCTCCTTCTGATCATGTTGGTGATCATGCCCTTCCACGTGAACGTGTTCAATGCCCCGCAAATCGGCGAGTTCCTCCAAATCGGGGAAGCTCTCTGTGGGGCCATCAAAACGAATAGTCTCTTCGAGGAAAATCATCCTATGTGCCGTTTGGCGTATCGCGGCCAAATCGTGAGAAACCATCAGAATCGTTTTTCCTTCCTCGTGGCAGAGCTTGTCCAATAATTTCAGAAGAGAGTTTCTTGCATCACGATCGATACCGACCAAGGGCTCATCGAGTAGGATGAAGTCAGCTTCTGTAGCTAAGGCTCGAGCGATCACGGCGCGCTGTCTCTGACCGCCAGAGAGGCGTCCAATATCGGTGTTTTCTACATCTTGTAGGCCTGCCATTTTGATTGCCTTATCCACCTTCTCACGACGGCCATTGTCCGACCAATCAAACATGTTGCTGGAATTCAGAGTACCCAATCTAACCAGTTCGCGAACTGTTATCCTGATGTCTCGAGGAAGGTTTGCTGCCGCTTGGGATACCCACCCTATCCTCTTGTGTAGTCCCCTGGACATGGGTGGACTTTTGTAAATCAAAACGGTTCCTCTTTGCGGTTTCAGAATACCAAGAGTAGCCAGTAGAAATGTTGTCTTTCCACTGCCGTTAGGCCCCACTATTCCGACAAACTCTCCCTTTCGAACGGTAAGATCGATGTCCTTTATGATCACATTACCGGAACGGACTACTGTCAGATCGAAGACTTCGAGTATCGATTCTTCCAACTGGATTCCACCGACAATGTCCGTAGCCATGATGCTCACCCAATGAGGCGATACCGTCTCAGAGGAATCAAGTTATTGCAATCAAATGACTGCTTATTCCCAGGAAATCTTAGCCCTGACATATTCGACCCCCAGATATGCGGTGAGAACAAAGAAAATGGATCCGACAAATATCAGCGGAATAAAGTCAGCCAATATCATATCTTCTCCACTCCCTATGTTTTCACTGGAACAAGCTATCTCCGATTATCAGCATCCGATTCCACTGACTATGTTACCTAGATTCTTGTTCATCATCGACATGTAGTCGTCTTCACTGTCACTGGGGCGCATCTCCATGGTGTATAGAATCTGAATTTCCACACCAGTCTCCTCGACGATGCTCTGTACAGCGGTCTGATCGGTGTATTCCTCGACAAAGAGAACGGTAATCCCTTCGTCCTTGATGTGCTCTACAACCTCAGCTATCTCTGCTGGAGAGGGCTCTCCCTCTGGATCCAGGCCGTGCACTGTCATGATGTCGATATCATACCTGACTGAGATGTACGAGTACGCGTTGTGGTTAGCCACGATCGTCTTGTCGTGTCCGCCTGAGACGCATGTGCCTTGCTCGCCGAATGCGGCTTCGAAGCTGTCGTCCAGCTGAGTTAGCTGTGATGAGTAAGCCTCATAATTATCTGCAAATACATCGGCCCCATCGGGGAACGTCAGAGTCAATTTCATCATGACTAAGTTGGCCTGCTCCTTGAACGACAGGGGGTCGAGCCAGCTGTGTGGGTCGTAGTCGAATGCCTCCTCGTCCTCATCAGCTTCAATCTCGTCTCCGTGGTCGTCGTGGTCGTCCTCGTCGTCCGAGTGGTCGTCGTGGTCGTCCTCGTCGTCCGAGTGGTCGTCGTGGTCGTCGTGGTCGTCGTGGTCGTCGTGGTCGTCGTG
>MDSY01109105.1_pt1 | contig 21373 bp, 24 predicted proteins | sample 811131 | NCBI WGS metagenome assembly MDSY01 (sample SAMN05326643, study PRJNA326480) | marine metagenome | isolation source: seawater | place: Atlantic Ocean: South West | collected 2010 | reverse complement strand
TGGAGATTTTTATTAAAAAATATCTCTAGAAATAAATATCTATATTTTTTTAGAGATATAAAATCTTATAATTACGCCTAAATACTTTTAATTGCATCAAAATTCTGGAAAAAATTAGTTATTTAATTGGTATTTACATTTATTTTTAATAAATATCGTATAAATTCCTATAAATTACCTGATTATCTCTTATTTTCTGTTATCTTCTTTTAAAGTAGCAAAAAATTCATCGATTCTCTCTTTTACCATATCGACGGTAATTATTGTCATAACCTTTGGATTTCTTATACGTTGACCCCATTTTACTTCGCTGGCTTTTTTGCCTAAGTATTTAATGCATGCATTTGGATAAGCGTTAATAGTATATTTTTCACTCTGGTATGGACCAGTTCGATCAGGATTTGAGGATGCATATAATCCTATAACTTCAGTATTGACTGCTGTGGCAATATGAGCAGGCCCAGAATCTGGACATATTACTAATTCAGATAAACTTATGATCGCCGCCAATTCCTTTAAAGAAGTTTTACCAATTAGATTAATAATGGATTGCTTATTCATTTTTGATAAATGAGTGCCGTAAATCTTTTCATTTTGGGTTTTTCCGCCAGTTAAGATAATATGGCATTGATATTTCTCGACAAGATAATTGATAATATCTTGAAAATTTTGAAGATCCCAGTTTCTATAATTACGGTATCTATCGCTACTACAGGGACTTATAACAATGTTTGTCTTAGATTTTTCACAATGATTTTCAGCAAAAGTTATCTCTCTTTTACTTAATGGAATATCCCATATTAAGTCCTGTTTTTTTAGGCCAATAACTTTTATAAATTCAAACATTGTATTTAATACATGCATTTTAGATGAATATATTTTTTTACTTGAAACTAGCCATTGTAAGTCTCTAGCACGTTTCAGGTCATAACCAATTTTATTTGGACTTTTTATCATCCAGGAAATAATATTTGCTCTTAAAGAAGCATGAAGAAGAAGGGTGACTTCAAATGAACGATTTTTTAGTTTCTGATATAGATCGTTGTAACTTGACAGACTTTTACTTTTATCAAAAATGATAAACTCAATTCCTTTTATATCACCAATTAAAGTTGATTCAACTTTGCCAATAATCCATGTAATCTTAGTCAACGGGGATTGTATTTGGATAGCTCTAACAACTGCTAATGTATGACAGACATCACCGATAGCAGATAAACGGACTATGCAAATACTTTTTATTATTTTATTATTTTTCATAATGACCGCATCTTGGAGATGTAATTTTGACAGATATCGTACATAAGATCCCTCACGGGGCAATACTCTATGATAATAACGTCATATCGAAAGTTAGAAACGATTTATTTGTACCTGATTCATGGCCAGAAGTAAATTTAATGCCGAAAGAGATTGGTGGCAGAGGTCAAATATACTTTTTGAGTGATGGCAATAAAAGATTTGTGATGCGTCATTTTGTTCGTGGTGGAATGGCTGCTAAATTTTCTTATGACGCTTATATATGGAAAGGAGCAGAACTTACTCGCTCATTCAGGGAATGGCGACTTATAAGGAAGCTTATAGAACTAAATTTGCCCGTGCCAATACCTGCAGCAGCTTACTATATAAAAAAAGGCTTATTTTATAGGGCAAATATTCTCACACAGGAAATACCAGCTGTCGAGTCGTTAGCTGCCATGGTGATTAATGGAAATACATTTGAAAACTTTTGGCGTAAGGTTGGTGAGCATATTTCGAGATTTCACAATATCGGCCTTTATCATGCTGATCTCAATGCCTATAATATACAAATCGATAAGGATGCAAAAATGTGGCTTATTGACTTTGATCAAAGTCAAATTTTAAGTCCCGGTAAATGGCGCTTTGATAATCTAAATCGTCTTAAAAGATCACTTAACAAAATACTTATTGAAAACATAGGTGCAAAATTTAAATCATCCGATTGGCTTGAGTTGAAAGAAGGTTATTCCCAAGCTTTAAGATCTTTATAGAAGTCTTCATAATTTACTGGCAAGTTCTTATACTTTCTGTGAATCCAGTAGTATTGTTCGGGACATAATCGAATTTGATCTTCTAATATTTTTATATATTTTTTTGTGTCATCGATGGAATTATTACTTGGAAAATTATTCATTAAAGGTAAAAATTTTAGTACATACCCACCATCAGGTAACCGCCTTGGAAAAAAAGGCAATACTACTGCATTGCCAAGTTTAGCGATGGTACTGGTTGCTGTATTGGTCATTGCAGGTATATTGAAAAATGGTATAACTTCAGATTGTTTTTGGTTATAGCTTTGATCAGGAGCATACCAAACAATTCCACCATTTCTTAAGTTACGAATCATGCTTTTAATATCTCTTTTTTCGATAGCAGTTTGGGCAGATAATTCTCTTGTGGAGCGTAATATTTCATTTATAAAGGCATTATGATTGCGACGATAAACCACATCAAAAACTGGTATCTCTTGCTTTAGGATACGTCCACTTATTTCTAGGGAGGTAAAATGCGCGCTAAGAAGTATGACACCTCGCCCAGTATCTATAGCTTTTTGTATATTTTCTATTCCTTCCCAAGTGGAATTTTCAGACAACATATTATCTGAAGCCCACCTACTTAAACCAAACTCAATTAATGAAATTCCCATAGCTTCAAAATGCTCAAGAGTGAGTTTATTTCGTTCGTTGAGTGATAGTTCGGGAAAAGCCAGCGCCAAATTACGACGGGTTATTGCTCTTCTTTTTGTAAGAACCTTATGACCAAATCTACCTAATAACTTACCGTGCTTTAGCTGTCTTGAGTATGGGAAAAAGCTATTTATCTTTAGCAAAGAAATTATAAGCCACAAAGGCCAATATGATGGCAAAAGGAAATGATAAAGTGGTTTCGTATTATTACTCATCAGGCATTTTTTAATAAAACATTCATTAATGTAAGCATACCGTATTTTAAAAAATTTAATATGTACCACAATACTCATGCAAATATTAATACGTTCCTTCGCATACTTATATAAATAATTTTTTACCCCTTGAAAAGATGTCTATTGCCTCCATCGTAGACTAATATTTAAAGTTCTATCAACCAAGGAACATAATCTTTTTAATGAAGGGGTAAGGCATAGTGAGTGATAAGAAGAATAAAGAAACTTTGGGTTTCCAAACTGAAGTAAAACAATTATTACATCTAATGATCCACTCTTTGTATAGCAATAAAGAGATATTTTTAAGAGAGTTGATATCAAATGCATCAGATGCAGCGGATAAATTGAGATTTGAATCATTAGCAAATGCTGATTTATTAGAAGATCAGCCTGATCTTAAAATTAATATCACGTGTAACAAAAAAAATAAAACAGTGTCTATTACTGATAATGGAATTGGTATGTCTCGCAAAGAATTGGTGGCAAATCTTGGGACTATTGCTAAATCAGGAACTGCAGATTTTTTAAGCAAACGAACTGGTGATGAGAAAAAAGACGCACAATTAATTGGTCAATTTGGGGTAGGTTTTTATTCGGCCTTTATCGTTGCTGATAAAGTAACGGTTGAAACCCGTCGAGCTGGTAAAAAGAGTTCGTCAGCGCATAGATGGCAATCTAAAGGTGAAGGTAAATTTACTATCGAGGATATCGACCGTGTAGCCAGAGGAACAACGATAACGTTGCATTTAAAGTCAACTGAAACTGAATTTTCAGAAAAACTAAGGATAGAAACTTTAATTCGTAAATATTCAGATCATATAGCTTTTCCAGTTGAGCTTAATGATGAGATGAATAAAGAGGATGACGTAAAAGTAATTAATTCAGCAACGGCACTTTGGAACCGATCAAGAAATGAAGTAACTGATGATGAATACAAGGAATTTTATAAGCATATTGCACATGATTTTTCAGACCCAGTTCAATGGAGTCATAACAGGGTTGAGGGTAAGCGAGAATATACAAGCCTTCTTTACATTCCATCTCGAGCGCCATTTGACCTATGGAATCGTGAAGCGCCAAAAGGTTTGAAATTATATGTTAAGCGGGTATTCATTATGGATGATGCTGAGCAATTTTTACCCTTGTATCTCCGTTTTGTAAAAGGAGTCATTGATGCATCTGATCTTCCATTGAATGTTTCTCGAGAGTTATTGCAAAAGAACCCAGAGATTGATGCTATCAAAGCAGCACTAACAAAACGTGTTTTGGATATTTTAAATAAATTAGCTGGTAAAGAAGCAGAGGAAGATCAAAAAATATATGAAAATTTGTGGCGAGAGTTTGGTGCAGTCATTAAAGAAGGTTTTGTTGAAGAGACAAAGAACAGCGAAAAATTAATTAAGCTTTTACGATTCTCATCTACAAAGTCACCCTCTTCAGAGCAAACCAGAACGATCAGTCAGTATTTAAATGATACTAAGAAAGATCAGGATAAAATATATTATCTCTTAGCAGATAATTATGCGGCAGCGAAGTCAAATCCACATCTTGAGCAGCTTGAAAAAAGAGGTATTGAGGTATTATTTTTTACGGATAGGATAGATCCATGGATGGCAGATCACTTACCCGAGTATGAAGGTAAAAAGTTTCAAGATGTTGGGCGAGGAAAAATAGATTTACCAAAAGATGAAAATGCCTTAGATCAAGATACTATAAATAGTCAGCATGAAAATTTGATTAAAAATATGAAGATGTCTCTTGAAGACCGAGTCGAAAGCATTAATATCAGCCAAAGATTGGTTGAATCAGCTGCTTGTGTTGTATCAAATGAACAAGACTTGCCACCACAAATGCGGCGTATGATGGAGGCTTCTGGACAACAAATGCCAGATTCTAAACCAATATTAGAAATTAATGTCCAACATGACTTGATTAAAACATTGTCTGACACTAATGATAATGATGCCTATAATTCTCTAGCTAATACGATATTAGATCATGCTTTAATAGCAGACGGTGAGCAACTTCAAAATCCTGCGGAATATGTCAAGAGGGTAAACAGTCTATTGCTTCAAACTTTCCAAACAAATGAAACGACCAAGAAAAAAACGACCAAGAAAAAAACGACCAAGAAAAAAACGACCAAGAAAAAAACTACTTAATTCATACAAATAAATACAGTTAATTAGAGGTCATATCATGACAAATAAACTAAAAGAAACCCTCACAGAAGAGCAGTACTTTGTTACGCAAAATAAAGGTACTGAACGTCCATTTACTGGAGAACATCTTAAGGAGGGTAGGAATGGTAAGTATCTTTGTGTTTGCTGTGATAATGAGCTTTTTTCTTCGGAGCATAAATATGAATCTCATACAGGATGGCCAAGCTTTTTTCTCACATTGGCAGGTGATCGAGTCAAAACAGTGAAAGATGACAATCACAAAAGACCTGATGGAACATATTCTGGATTAGAGGTTATTTGTAGCCAATGTGATTCTCATTTAGGTCATGTATTTGAAGATGGGCCTCAACCTACTGGGCTTAGATATTGTATTAATTCGGCTTCTTTGACATTTAATTCTAATAATAAATAGTGAGTAAGGTTAGTGATTTATAAAATGAGGAAAGATTTCCAAAAAATTAATCTATTATTTTATGTAGGATTTTTTCTTGTAGCATGCTCAGCGGAGCAACCTGATTTAAATATTCAGGAAGAACCAAAATACAATGATGAGATATCTGGCTTGAAGATACGAACACTCATTGAAGGTTCAGGAGAAACTGCAAATAATGGAGATATCTTAAAAATGCATTATACGGGATGGTTGTATGATTCAAATATGTTAAATAATCAAGGTGATAAATTTGATAGTTCTCTAGATCGGGGTAAAGCCTTTGAATTTAAGCTTGGAGTTGATTCCCTAATAAAAGGATGGGAATTGGGTGTAATGAATATGTCTGTGGGTGAGAGTAGAGAATTAATTATCTCTCCAGAGATGGGTTATGGCGATAGATCAATTGGAGGAATTCCATCTCAATCCACACTTATTTTTCAAGTTGAATTAATTGATCTTGTTAAAAAAGATTAGTACAAAGATAAAATAAAAATTAATTAGCTTGATTGCTCCGTATTTGAAGATTTACTTCTGATTATTATTTCTGCTTGTCCAATCCAATCTTCACGATATATTTGCCTCTTGAAACCTTTGATCTTTTTGGCAATTTGATCAATCTCATAATCACTAATTGTGGTGATTTGACTGAAACGAAAAATGTTGAAATGATTTAATGTTTTTTCTATTGATGGCCCAATACCACGAATCTCTTGAAGGTTTTCTCGAGATCGATAGTTATTCAGATTAATTACAGTTTTTGCTTTTTCAGGCGAATTCATCACCTTACTGAGAGCGACAATACGTTTTGCTTCTATTAATTCATTTTCTAAATTTTTATTTTTTAGTAGTAATTCTTTATAACGATCAATTAATGGCGAGACACGTCGTTTCCATTGCCTTAGTTCATTATTTAATGATTTGATTTGAGAGTTATCTGAAGAATCGTTATAGCGGAGATTTTTTTTTGCTATTTCTCTCTGATTATAGTGTGATGCGCTCATTTTAATATTGGCAGATAGTTTGTTTACTTGCTCTTTAAGTAAACGATGACTACGATTTATTTTTCCAAGCTCACGATTCTTTTGTTTGGATCTCTGATAAGATCTGATCAAAAGTATAAGTGCAAGTGTCAAACAGGCGCTTAAAGCAATCACATAGGGTAGTAGGCCAAGCTGATTAAAGTCTAATGTATTCATATAATAGAGTTGTATCGATAAATATCTGTTTAATCTAAAGATATAATATCGAGAATAATATGAAATACAAATGATATGGATTGAGAGTAATATGGGAAAAATTTTTTCCACAAAAAATTTAATGATTAATGGACCATCTGGGGCTATTGAGGCCATCTTAGAAAAAAATGATGATGTTAATTTATTGGGTGTAATTATTATATGTCATCCACACCCTTTATTTGGCGGAACAATGAAAAATAAGGTAGTACATACTATTTCGCGAGCATGTCTGCGTGAGAATTTGATGGTTCTTAGGTTTAATTTTCGAGGAGTTGGAAAGAGTCAAGGCACTTTTGATAATGGCATTGGAGAATTGAAAGATGCAACTCATATGATCAATTATATTCAGACTCATTATCCTGATTTGCCAATTTGGATAGGAGGTTTTTCATTTGGGGCAGGCATTGCTATTCAGGCAGCAAGTATCAAGGCACTAACAGGTCTAATTAGTATTGCCCCATCCTTATCTGATCCAGCAAAGCTTATTAACAATGAACCTCAATGTCCATGGTTGATTATTCATGGCGGTCAAGATGAACTTATTGATATCAAAGTTATTAAAAGTTGGTGCAAGGAGTTACAAGTGTTGCCTAAAATTATAATTTTAGATGAAGCGACTCATTTCTTTCATGGGTGTTTGATTGATTTGAGAATTAAGATTGAATCTTTTATTAAATTAAAGGTACAGGACAAGAGTTAACTTAGATCATATCTTTTAATCGCTTTAGTGCAGCGACTTTAATAATTTTTGTGGCAGGTTTGGCTTTAATAGTCATTGCTTTTCCATTGAATGGATTGGTGCCATTCCTGGTTTTAGTTGCCGCTCTTTCCATTACTTTAATTTTTATAAGGCCTGGTATTGTAATGTTACCTGGTGCATTACGACCACTAAGATTTTTCTTAATAACCAAAGCTAGTGAATCAAACACGGCAGAAATATCTTTTTTTGTTAAGCCAGTCTCACCAGCAATTTCACTATAAATCGAAGATTTAGTCGCTGTATTTTGCGGTTTAGTTTTTCCAGTCATCTTAAGACATAACCTTTTAATTGTGAGGGAATAAATCCAATATCACCATCATAGAATAACCATAATTTTATGCAAATAAAATTATGGTTATTAAAAGAACACAATGTTATTAATATTAATCGGTATAAAATTTCTTTTGGTATTGAATTTTCTTTATATATTTTTCTTCAGGTGAAACTTGGAGCGAATAGATTAACGTCTCTTGATTTGAAATAGGAGAGATAAAGACATACGAAGTAAAGTCATTCTCTGTAATAGCTAATGTACTTATTTTTTTTATCTGTCCCAATAGATTTTTGACTGTAATATTAATATTCGCAGTGACAGATTTATTATTGGATTTCTTTATTATTGATACGTTCAGCATAGCTAAATTATTTTTGATCTCGATATTATATTTTTTAGCAATATCTTTTGAGAGATCACTGGTTTTATTTGTACTAAGATAGACTGTGTGTTCGCTGAACTGAAAAATATTATTTTCAGCAATTGGAGCTTGGGGGATCCTTTGTTGCTCATTCCCACAGGAAAGCAATGTTAACAGAATTAAACTAGCAGTTATTTTCTTTAATGTTAGGTTTAAAAACGACATAATTTTTCAATGCTCATTGTAACTTAAAGTTGAAGAGGCGAGATATTTCTTAGGAATATGATGACAGCTTGAATTGCAATAATTGCAAAAATTGGAGATAAATCCATTCCACTAATAGGACGAAAAAAATTCCTATAGGGCCTCAATAAGGGCTCAGCAATATTTTCAACCAAATTCTTTAATGGGGAAAATGAGGTTGGTGAAACCCAACTAAAAAAGATATGAATGATTATTGCAAAAAAGAATAGATCAGCACTAGCAGAACATAGCTCAAAAAATGCACTTACAAGTATTGTAATGTTATCAATTTTTTGACCAGCAATTGTTAATAAGATCGAGATTAGTAGGTATTGCAGGATGAAGGGAATTAATATCGAGGCTAAATCTAAGCGGCTAAAAGAAGGGAGGTATTTTCGTAATGGGTTTATTAGTGGTGAGGTAAATTTCATAATGCTTTGAGAGATAGGATTTCTAAAATCAGCACGGAATAATGGCAACCAAAATCTTAAAATAAAAACAAATAGCGCTAGTTCTCCTAGTGTTTTAAAAATAAAGTAAATAGCCGGCAACATAGAAATTTATTGTTTTGCTTCTTCAGCTAATTCTTTAGCGCGCTCTCTAGCAACATCGATGGCTTTGGAGAATATTTTTCTTGCTTCTTTAGAGTCAAGGTATTCTAGAGCTGCCATGGTAGTTCCGCCTGGAGATCTAACTCGCTCGATCATAGAAGTCATTGATTCAGGTGACGAGGCAGATAAAGCTGACGCACCTCTAGCAGTTTCAACGGCAAGCATTCTGGAAATTTCAGGATTCATACCATTTTCAATGGCTGCTTTGATCATTATATCGATTAGAAGGTAGAAGTAGGCAGGGCCAGTTCCTGAAATGGCTGTTACCGCATCCATTTGACTTTCTTTCTCTAACCATAAAGCCTTACCGACAGCAGACATTATTTTTTCTGCTAAAAGGCAATTCTCACGTTGAGTAAGACTATTAGCGAACATTGCTGAAACCCCTTGATCAATCATTGCTGGTTGATTTGGCATAACTCTTACAATGGCCATATTTCCACCAAGCCATTGGTCTATATCTTTAATGCTTGGACCTGCTGCAATCGAGATAATTAGTGGCTTAGTTTTTTGTATGGTCTCTCTCAATTCATGGCATACAGATTTTAGTATTTGTGGTTTTACAGCAAAGAGTATAATTTCAGCAGCATTACTAACTGCTTTATTATCAGTGGACACAAATGTTCCATAGAATTCCTTTCTTAGCTTTTCACATTGCTCCTCTCTAGGCTCAGATATGAAAATATTAGTCGCGTGCATACCACCCCTTAATAGTCCGCCAGCAATGGCTCTTGCCATATTTCCGCCACCAATAAATGCAATTTTATTATCAATCATTTCTATCTCCGTGAGATACTAATATATATCATCGTGAACCAAAAAGTGCGGTTCCTACTCGAATTATTGTAGCGCCTTCTTTTATAGCGGCTTCAAAATCGTTGGTCATGCCCATCGATAAAGTGTCAAGTTTAAGGCCATGCTGAGTAAGCAGTTCTTGTTGCTGATATATTTTAGCAAATGGTTTTCTCTGTTCTTCAAAGTCTTTTTGATTGGCAGGGATACACATCAACCCTCTTAATTTTAATTTTGGCAACTCATCTATTGCTTCACATAGTTGCAATAGAGCATCTATGGTTACACCTGATTTTGATTCTTCTTGATCTATATTAACTTGGACACATATATTTAAATCTGCAGCTGTTTTTGGTCTTTGTTTGCTCAATCTTTCAGCAATTTTTATGCGATCAACAGTATGAACCCAGTTAAAATGTTCAGCAATTAATCGTGTCTTATTGCTTTGAATATGCCCTATAAAATGCCAGCAAAGTTTAGCTGATTTAATTGCACGAATTTTATCAACACCTTCCTGTACAAAATTTTCTCCGAAGTGATTTTGTCCATATGAATGTAGCTCTTTGATTGATTCAATGGAGTGTCGCTTACTTACCGCTAAAAGGATAATTGATTTGGGGTCTCTATTAGAATCTTTGGCGATGCTCAATATGTTCGTATTTAGAGTTAATAAGTTTTGTTTAATGTTAAGCATATTATTACAATCAAAGATGGCAGGATTTCATGTCTAGTTTATAGGGTAGATATTTTTTCAGAGACATCATATCAAGGACAGATTGTACGCTTAATAGCAATCTCCGGTATGATTTTTTGCAAGTTCATTTAGAATCGCCATTCTTACGGCTACTCCATTGGTAACTTGTTTTAGGATTACCGATTGTTCACTATCCGCAAGCGATGACTCAATTTCAACATCGCGATTTATAGGGCCTGGATGCATAATGATCGCATTTGAGGCTGCTATTTTCATGCCAGCATGAGTAATTCTGTAATTTTTTATGTAGTCATTAACATCTATATTATTTGTATTATCTATTCTCTCGTATTGAATGCGAAGAGCCATTACGACATCAGCGTTTTCAAGCCCTTCATTAAGGTTAGTATAATATTTGGTCACGGGAGTTAGTTTTTCATGAGGCATGAATTCCTTAGGTGAAACCAGTCTCAATTCTTTTATTCCGATAGTTGTGAGGCCTTCAGCGATAGAGCGAGCGACTCTTGAGTGTGCAATATCACCAACTATAGTAACGATGAGATTTTCAAAAGTCTCTTTTGCTTGCTGAATAGTTAGAAGATCGAGTAGTCCCTGAGTTGGGTGTGATAACTTACCTTCTCCAGCATTTATAATGATGCATTTATCACCAATTTCTTGAATTAATTGAGAATGAATACCAGTTTCTTTATGCCTTATTACAAATGTATCAACACCCATCGCTTTGAGTGTCATCACTGTATCTCGGAGTGATTCTCCCTTTTTTTCAGAAGAATTCCCAATATCAAAGTTAATGAAATTAAAACCCAAGCGTTGTGCAGCAATTTCGAATGAAGCTCTAGTTCTAGTGCTCGGTTCAAAAAATAAATTTGCGATGGTATGTTGTTGATTGCGAGTAATTATTCTATCAGGCAGTCTATTTAATTGCGTATATTCCTGAGCCTCATAAAGAAGCTTCATAAGAATATTTTTTTCTAGATTTTTAAGACTTACTAAATGACGAAGTTTGCCATTTTTTGTAAGCTGTATCGAAGATTCATTTATTGAATCAGAGAGCATTAAATCGCCTATTTATCTTTCAATTGAATCTATTCTACTTGGTTTATGCTATAAATTTAACTCTTTTTATTTAGCCATCTCTTGGCAATGAGGGTAGCAGCTGTTGCATCAATCATTTCTTTTCTTATTCTTTTTTTTACACCCATTTGTCGGTCATTTTTAAGAATCTCTCTGGCTTCTATAGAGGTATATCTTTCATCTATGGTTTCTATAGGAATATTAAAAATAAGTAGCTCTGAAATAAATTTATCAACATCAATAGACATCTCAGATTTTGAACCATCGGCATGATTAGGGAGTCCAACTACAATTTTCGCTGGTTTCCATTCATCTAACCACATTTTTATTTTCTGCCAATCTGGACCCTTTTCAGAATTTTTGATCGTACCTAGAGGAGAAGCGGTACTGGTAATATTCTGACCAACGGCACAACCGATCCTTCGGTGACCAAAATCAAAAGCAATAATCACATTGTTATTAAGTATCATTCGAGTTTTTATTATTTTATTTTATTTTATTTTCAATAGCATCGAATAATAAGCCAGCTATGTTTAAATCAAAAAGGCGATCTAGTTCTCTTATTCCAGTAGGGCTGGTTGAATTTATTTCAGTTAGATAATCACCAATCACATCAATACCACAAAATAATACGCCTTTCTTTTTAAGAATAGGTCCAATTTTTTTACATATAATATTATCTTGCGCGGTTAATTTTCTGCCTTCGACTGTTGCCCCCATAACAATGTTGCCTCGGTTATCATCCGCTGATGGTATTCTTGCAAGGGAGTAAGGAACAGGTTCACCATCAATCAAAAGGATGCGTTTATCTCCTTGTTTTATTTCGGGTACGTATACCTGACTCATAGCGAAACGAGATCCATGATCGGTGAGTGTCTCAATAATAACATTTGCATTACCATCATCATGATTAACCACAAAAATAGATTTTCCACCCATCCCATCGAGTGGTTTAATGACCACTTTTTTATGCTCATTTAAAAATGATTTCATCTCAGCCATTGAGCGAGTAACTAACGTCAAAGGAGCGCAATCTGGAAACCAAGCTGTATAGACTTTCTCATTCATATCTCTTAATGAATTCGGTTTGTTGATAACTAAAGCGCCTTGATCTTCGGCTTTTTCAAGGATATAAGTGGTATAAATAAATTCCATATCAAACGGTGGATCTTTTCGCATAAGAATGACATCAAGATCCCCTAAATTTATGGTGATTTTTTTCTGTATATCATACCAAGAGTTATCATCGTCTTTGACATTGATAATTAAAGAATTGGCTTTAGCTATTCCTTTTATGAGGTATAAATCTTTTTGCTCCATGTAATAGATTTCGTATTGGCGTTTTTCTGCCTCCAATAACATTGCGAGTGAACTGTCTTTTTTTGGACTGATGGATTCAATTGGATCCATCACAATGCCTATTTTAATTTTATTCATAATCATATGTTTTTACTTTATTTTATATCACAGATTTTAACGCTTCCTTGTGACGAAGTCAGCCCCCATATCGCCCCATTGAGACTGAAGAATTACAAGAGCAGTAATAGCAGCGGTTTCAGCCCTGAGTATTCTTGGGCCCATTGAAACAGATAAGAAATCATTTTTTGTGGCAAATTCTAGTTCACTATCACTAAAGCCTCCTTCAGGACCAATCATCATCTCGATATTTTTATTCATAGGATTAATATCATGAATGCTCATTGTTGCATTAGGATCTAAGATAAGTCGATAGCGTTCTTCTGGAGAATTCGATATGAAATTCTGAGCACTATCTGGAGCATCTATTAAAGGCAGGATATTTCTTCCGCATTGCTCACAAGTACCTTGTATAATTTTTTTCCAATGTTCTAATTTATTGACTAATCGATCCTCTTTTATCTTAACTGTTGAGTATTTAGAGGTGAGAGGCGAAATTTGATGAACGCCTAATTCTGTTACTTTTTGAATGAGCATATCCATTTTGTCTTTTTTTATCAGGCTTTGGCCGAGGTGGATCTGTCTTTTGGTTTTTTGCTCATAAAATTTTGATGTGCTTGGCGCTAATAATATTTTATTTTTATACAATTCTTTTATTACAGCTTCGTATTCGTGACCACTGCCATCAAAGACAGTAATGAAGTTATTTTCTTTAAGTCTTAAAACCTGTTTTATATAATGTGCTTTTGTATTTTCTATGTAAAAATCATTACCTGGTTCTATTAATGTTTTTATATAAAGGCGATGAGTTTGCATAATGATAATTACAATTTATTTAAAATAAAATACCTGTATTTTTAATTAATAAACACATGAAGTATTTATCTATTATATCATTTATATTGAAATGAAAAAATTAGACATGAATCACATAGAAAGTTTAGAAGTTAAATCCGATAATTTCTGTTTTTCAAAAATAAATTATTTTCCATCTCCTAATAATGATGAACGTCCAGACGGTGTTGAGCCCAGATTGATTGTTATACACGGAATCAGTCTACCACCTGGTGAATATGGAAATAATCACATAAAAAGTTTTTTTTTGAATAGGCTTGATTCCAATAAACATAGCTATTTTAAAAAAATTAAGTACTTAAGAGTTTCACCACATCTGTTGATTGATCGCGACGGCCAGCTATCACAATTTGTGCCATTTAATAGACGTGCTTGGCATGCTGGTGCATCACATTACCAGGGTATAGATAACTGCAACGATTATTCCATAGGAATAGAGCTAGAAGGAGTGGATGATAATGAATATACTGAATTACAATACCAAATACTTGCCAAAGTTATCCAGAGTTTGATGCGATTTTACCCAATAATCAGTTCGCGAAAAGTGGTCGCACATAGTGATATTGCTCCCTTTCGAAAAACAGACCCAGGCAAGGCATTTGATTGGTTTAAATTATATGAATACATTAATACCACCACTTAATTAAAATGAAAATAAAATACTTTTATTTACTAATACCATTAATATTTTTAACTATATCTTGCGATGTTAACCAAAAAATAAAAGAACAACCTACTGCCGAATCAAACTCAACAAGAGTTATTACTTTATCTCCTCACTTGGGAGAGATAATGTATGAACTGGAAGCTGGTGATATGTTGGTGGGTGTAAGTGCTTACAGTAAACATCCAGAAGCTATATTAAAAAAACCGCTAATTGGTGATGCGTTTATGCTTGATCTTGAACAAATCTCTCTATTGCGTCCAGATATTATTCTTGCATGGGAAGATGGAACGCCATCGAGAATTATTGATGAATTAAGAGATCTTAATTATCGAGTTGAGGTCATTAGATCCAGCCGTTTGCAAGATATTCCTCTAGCGTTAGAGCGCGTTGGCAGCTTAATTGGCAAACAAGCACAAGCTAGCGTGATTGCTAATAACTATTTAAAGAAATTGATTGAACTACAAGAAGCTAATGAGGATAAAGATAGTATCCGTGTCTTTTTTCAAATAGATGAAAGGCCTCTATTTACTGTGGGTGGATCCCATTATATCAGTGAGTTGATACACACATGTGGAGGAACCAATATTTTTAATGATTTATCTCAGCTTGCACCTTCTGTATCTGTTGAATCAGTAATAATAGGAGACCCTGAAGTCATATTAACTAGCACAAGCTTAAAAGATAAAAATAAGTTTGAAACATGGTTAAGATGGCCCAATATATCGGCTAATAAATTACAAAATTTATATGTTATTGAGGCTGATGGTCTTGAGCGACCAACTACAAACTTGATCGAAGCTGCTCTTGAAATATGTCAGCATTTAGAGGAAAGCCGAAGAAAGCGTATCAGGTCTCATGCACTCGATTGAAAATATAGGATAAAGAATAACCGCTACTAATGGTATCTAGACTTTTCGGCTCCATAGCACTTCTTTCCCATTTTCACTACGTGCTAGCACTCTCGCAATAACAAATAATAAATCTGAAAGACGGTTGAGATAGCGTATAACTTCATCACGAACTGTCTCTTGTTTCTTTAGAGAGATTACTCTTCTTTCTGCTCTCCTCACGATAGTTCTTGCCAGATGACAGGCAGCTGAACCAGGCCCACCACCTGGCAATATAAAATCTTTTAGCGGGGGCAAGTTTTGGTTCAAATGATCTAAGTCATTTTCAAGTCGATTGATAAATTTTTCAGCAATGGCTTCATGACCAGGGATACAAAGCTCGCCTCCAAGCTCAAATAAATCATGCTGAACATTAGTTAGTGAGTCTTTAATAAAGGACGTCATTGAAGGCATAGTTAAGATTATGCCTATGGCACTATTAGCTTCATCAACTGTTCCATAAGCTTCTACACGAAGACCGTCTTTATCGACACGCGAACCATCACCGAGACCTGTTGTGCCGTCATCCCCAGTTTTTGTGTAGATTTTGCTTAGTCTATTTCCCATAATTAATTTTACTATACTTACCAGCGACGAGTTAAATCAAAGAATACACTTCGACCTTGCATTCTGTATTTTGCCGCTGTTTCATAATGTTTGTCTAATATATTTTCGATTTGGGTATTAATTGTCCAAGTATCATTCAGTTTGAATTGACCAGTTAAGTTCACAATGGCATATCCAGGCAAAGTAACCCCAAAGTCTTTTCTTTCACCACTTGCAAGTAAGGATAACCCAAAGTCAAAATTCTGCAGTTTTTTGGATATATTTAAAGTAAAACTCTGCTTAGGTCTCCTAAGGAGTAGGGTTTTATTAATATCATTTTCAGCTTTTTGGTTTATATAATCAGCCCTTATAGAGTAATTTTCATTGATTAAGTGATAGCTCATCTGTAAACCACGCATACTTGCTTGACCTATATTAAGCATTTGGTCTTTAGCAAAATCATACTCAATTAGATTTTCTATTTTCGTATCAAATAATTCCAAACGATAAGTAGTATTATCATCAGGTCTAAATGCGACATTGAGTTGTATGTCATCAGAGACCTCTGGTTTTAGATTAATATTCCCACCATAACCATATCGATCGGTGGCATCTGGAGCTCTGAAAGCATGACCAGCAGACGCATTGATAGACCACTGATCACTTATACTCATTCCATATTCAGCATTCCATGTTGTTTCTTTACCAAATGTTTCATGATCACTCAGTCTAGCTGCAATAAAAACTCGATGATTGCCTTCGCTGATATGATCTTGAATAAAAATAGCATTAGATTGGGTGTCTTTATTGAAACCCGAGCCAAAAGCAAAGCTGGACGCTTCTTCATCACTAAGATACAGACCACCAGTGATGTTATGACTTCCTGTCAACATGCTTATTTGTCCATCAAGGATATTTCTCTTTGAGTAAACATAGGATGTTGATTGATTTTGCGTAATATCATCTTGAACACGACTGATTATTACTCTACTTTGAATGTTATTTTTAAAATTATTATTAATCTCAATGGCAGAACTGTCATTGATAAAGTCTTGATCTATTGCTGTGAGAAAGAAATCTAAATATTCAACTTTGCCTGATGTGCGCCAGTGCCGAAGAGTAATATCACTATTCTGAAAAATCTGACCAATATGAAAGTTGGTAGTGAGATTTTCATAGCCCCGTTTAATATCACTATCAGTACGAATTTTATAGCCATCTGTTTTATTTGAATTAACTGATAGTCCTAATTCTGTAGAGCCACTATTAAAACCTAAATCTATACTGCGCTTTTTAGTATCATACATACCATAACCATAACCACTTTCAATGTAGCTTGATTTTGCTTTTCTTGTGATAATATTAATTACTCCACCTATAGCGTCAGTCCCATAAAGTGCTGACCTCGAGCCCTTGACAATTTCAATGCGCTCAATAATATCTGGGTTGATATTTTGCAGTGCAGCACCACCAATGGTTCCTGGGTTGATACGAACGCCATCGACTAGCACTAAGGTATGGTTGCTCTCAGTTCCTCGGAGGAATAACGAAGTTGTTTGCCCAGGTCCACCATTACGGCCTATATCAAGACCAGCTTCAAAGCGAAGCAGTTGGGAGATATCTCTTGCTAACGATTGTTCAATTTGATCTCGACCAATAATGGTTACTGGCAGAGTGGCATCTTCAATAGCCATGTTTGACCGTGTGGCAGTAACCACAATTGAGTCTAAATCCTCAGTTTCATCACCATAAGAAATTGTACTCAAGAAACCCAATAAAGAAATTAAAACTAACTGTTTGGTAGAACTCATCATTAAACCCTTTGTATGCCCGCCGCATAAATTAAAAATTATTATTTAAATGAATATTTGGAGGGTGATATAAGGTTCGCAGTGAAATAACAAACTCACAGTTTACCTAATAATGCCCGCCGCATTATTCGTTATATTGTAATTAGCCGGTCTCCGGGCTGACGAGTGGAATTTATCCAACCTTTAACGCCTTCCCACAAATTTATGTGTATAAATCACATATAATTCGCAGTGGCTCTTTCAAAAAATATGAAAGGGGTCAAAGATTATCTCGATCACCGTTGCGGGGGCAGCTTCAGAATTTGTCAAATTTAAACAACACTGAATTCCCGTTCATCCAAGAAAATGCCTTCATGGATTCACTAAATACAGGTGGACTTTATTGTGATATTAAAAATTTGTCAACCTTCTTGTTTCTTTTTTTATATAGCGTCATAGTTATCTATTTAAAGGAGAAATATTTTGAATTTTACTCATCCAGATAATTGCTCAAAAGAACTAACTATAGCGATTGAAGCCTCTATTGCAGCTGCTGAGATTAGTAAAAAATACTTTAATGGAAGTTTTGAAGTATCTATAAAAGACGATAAGACTCCGGTAACTGAGGTAGATATCAAGTGCGAAAAAGTTATTAAAAAAATTCTTTTATCATCATTTCCCGAGCATGGATTTTTTGGTGAAGAAACCACGAAAAAAAATAAAGATGCAGATTTTCTGTGGTTGGTCGATCCCATTGATGGCACAAAAAGCTTTGTAAGAGGTTACCCATTCTTTTCAACACAAATTGCACTTATGTATAAAGGTAAAATAATTTTAGGGGTGTCAAATGGAATCATGTTTGACGAGCTAATATATGCAGAGCTGAATAAGGGAGCATGGTTAAATGGCCAGCGACTTAACATCAGTAAAACTCGTAAAATAAATAACGCCAGTATTTCAACAGGAAATCTAAAATCTTTATCTCAGTCAGATGGCTGGCCTTCATTGGGCGATATTGTATCAAAAGCAGACCGTATTCGAGGGTATGGAGATTTTTATCATTATCATCTCCTTGCCGCAGGAAAAATCGATGCCGTGATTGAGTCAGATGTTAATATTCTCGATATAGCAGCACTTTCTGTGATAATTGAGGAAGCGGGGGGTGTATTTACGAATTTAAATGGCGAGCTACCAACCTTAAAAATACGTTCTGTCATTGCTGCGAATGCAGATTTGCATTTAAAATTGAAAGAGAGCCTCAAGGGATACGTTGAATAAAATGTTTGAAAATTATACTGCTTATGCTTTTGCAGATAATGCAGACCAGGGTAACCCCGCAGGTGTGGTTTGTTTGAATGAATGGCTCAGCAAAGAAACCATGCAAAAAATTGCTACTGAGAATAATTTACCTGAGACAGCGTTTATTTTATCCAGAGAAGATAAACTCCATGAATGGGACATCCGATGGTTCACCCCAATCATGGAGGTACCATTATGTGGTCATGCAACGTTAGCTTCAGCTGCTGTTTTGCATCAAATTTATAACCTTTCTCCATCATCATTTAAGTTTTATGCTAAACGTGACTTCCTAGAAGTAAAGCTTGCGAGGTCAAAATATCTTCTCGATTTACCCTCTGACATGCCAGTTAAAAGTAAATTATCAAATGAGATAATTGAGGCCTTGGGATTAACTCATGGCTCTGTTTTTAAGGGTCGAGATTACTACCTTTTGAAATTATCTAATGAGATTCAAATTAAGAATGCACAGCCTGATTTTAATCGATTAAAAAAACTTACCAGTAATGGAATAATAATTAGTTCCAAGGGTGATGATGTTGATTTTGTATCTCGTTTTTTTGCTCCAGCAATGGGTATTGATGAAGATTTTGTGACGGGCTCTGCCCATTGTGTTTTGGTTCCATTCTGGTCTCAACAATTAAACAAAAATAATATGCTTGCACGTCAAATATCTTCAAGAGGTGGAAACTTAGAATGTTTTTTAAAAAAAGATCGAATCGAGCTATCAGGGAATGTTTTTATTGAGATGGAAAAATATACGCATTTTTGAATAATAAGCTCATTTATAACCTTAAATAGCAATAAAGAACGTTTGCTTTTTAGTTTCAATTTTTTCCATTTTTATACCGTAAAGCTTGGTGAGATTTTCTTCATTCAGGATTTCTGATGTATTCCCAAAAATCCAGTTACCATCCCCAAACAATAGCAAGCACTGGGTAGCAAATCTTGCTGCTAAATTGACATCATGCATCGTCATGATTACAGAGCAACCTGATTTAACTTTCACCTTAAAAAGTTTCAATACTTCAAGTTGATATTGAGGATCAAGATGATTGGTTGGTTCATCCAGTAAAAAAATTCTAGGTTGTTGAGTGATTACCTGAGCAATGCTAAGGCGTCGACGTTCACCACCAGATAAGGTAGTAATATCTCGATGTTTCAGACCAAGCAACCCCACCTGATTCAAAGCATCATCAGCAATAAGAATATCTTCTGCAGATTCATTATTAAATGCACTGATATGTGGATGACGACCAATCAGAACACTATCAAAGACTGTTGATGGAAATATGTCTTCTGTATCTTGAGTTAAGAGCGCCAGATTTTTTGCGATGTCTCTTTTTGCTTTTTTAGCTATATTTTTTTTCATTAGTTTTATTTCACCTGAAGCAGGTGATCTAATTCCGGCAAGCGTATGAAGAGTGAGCGATTTACCAGAGCCATTTTGGCCAAGAATTGCTATAAATTCTTTATATTTAATAGAGAGCGTGAGATCCTCGATGAGAGTTCGATTGGGTATTGATATATCAATATTTTCAACTGCAATTGATACTTGATTATTACTCATTATCAGCTTGCACATTCCACATCGAAGACAATGTCATTATTAATATCAATCGTGTAATTGATTTGCATTGCTTGACAGCAGACTTCGCAGTCTTCGATATACGTTTGGCTTCCTGCCGATGTATCAATGATTACTGAGATTAGTTCATTGCAAAAGGGGCAGCATGTCTTTTTTTCGATAGTTAGAAGGTCCATTATTTACTTATGTTGTTAAGGCTGTAGTCTTGTACCTAGCCATTTGCTGGCAGAAAAAGTATTATCGCCTGTTAGCTCAAGTTCTCTAGTCCAAGCAGCTCGGTCGTGAACTCTATCTTCACCATCCATCCATAATTCTATAGTTGAGGCCCATATTTGTATTCCACCCCAATGAGGCGGACGTGGAAGTGTGGTGGAATTTTCTGAATCTTTTAAGCTAACTCTGCTATTTTCAATAGTTAAGCCAAGCTCATCTGCACGATATTTTATTTGATCAATTAATGCTTCTCTAGATTCAATAGGTTGACTTTGATCACTACCCCAAGCACTGAGTTGGCTACCTAAATTTCTTGTTTTATAATAAGCATCGCTCTCTTCTGGCGGTGATAAAATTGCTTTTCCTTCGATTCGAATTTGACGCCCTAAGTGATCCCAATGAAAGACGATAGATACCTCAGAGTTATGCATAATTTCACGCCCCTTCCTTGATTGATAGTTAGTGAAGAAAACGATATAACCAGGAT